>ENA-OWNK01000310-OWNK01000310.1-metagenome-genome-assembly--contig:-NODE-310-length-23479-cov-10.665599_pt1 | contig 23479 bp, 19 predicted proteins | sample MGYA00245343_ERZ651121 | MGnify/ENA primary metagenome ERZ651121 (study PRJEB26857, sample SAMEA4031775) | metagenome | biome: human; feature: oral; material: saliva | place: Philippines | collected 2014... | reverse complement strand
TATTCTGTCTTTTACAGTTCTATATTTTTCATCACGTCCAATATCTTTTTTGTTTTGTCTATACAGTCATTTAGGAAATTATCACTATTAATAATATCATTTTCCCAATTATCTAAAGTCAAGTTTGGTATGTATTTATAGAATGGCCACCATTCGCTTTTCAGGGGAGAATAAACACCTGATTCATATAGTTGTTCGTGTATTTTCTTTATATTTTCATCTGAAATCTTATACTTATTTGGGTCATTACACAATCCATAAAAGTACTTATATCTTTCAAATTTAAACCCTATCCAACATTTTCCTTGCCAAAGAGGATTTGTGAGATAAAACTTTATAAAGCATTCTTCACAATTTTCATAGATATATTCTAATCCTTCTTGCTTTGCAAATTCTTCCATCTTAGGATTAAAGTGCTTTTTTATGATAGAATCAAAAGTTGCTAAATAATTTTGATAAATTATCTGAAAATTCAAAGATAAGATGCTATAAAAATCCTCTTAGAGTTCTTGATTCTAAAGAAGATGATGAGATAGTTTTAAATGCTCCTAAATTACATGATTATTTTGATGAAGAAAGTAAAGACTTTTTTGAAAATTTAAAATATTATTTAGATAAATTTAATATAAACTATGTAGTAAATGATAAATTAGTTAGAGGTTTAGACTATTATTCAGATACTGTATTTGAAATTAAATCATCAAAATTAGGTGCACAATCAACAGTTTTAGGTGGTGGAAGATATGATAAATTAACTGAAATTTTATCAAATACACTTACACCTGCTATTGGATTTGCAGCTGGTATTGAAAGAATCTCTTTATTATTAGATGAGAATTTACTACCTAAGAAAAAAGAAATGGTATATATAGTATATTTTGAAAAAACAAAAGACTACTTATTTGACATTTTAGAAATATTAAGAAAAAACGATATTTATGCTGAATATGAATATGAAGTTAAAAGTTTTAATGCACAAATGAAAAAAGCTAATAAATTAAATGCAAGCAAGGTAATAATACTAGGTGAAGAAGAAATAAATAACAATACAGTTGCAATTAAAGATTTTAGTACAGGAGAGCAAAAAATTGTAAATATCGAAAATATATCTAAGGAGATAAAATAAAAATGTATAGAACACATAAATTAAATGAATTAAGAATAGAAAATTGTAATGAAAATGTAATATTATCTGGTTGGGTATCAAAGATAAGAAACCTTGGAGCTTTTGCATTTGTTGACTTAAGAGATAGATACGGTATAACTCAAATAGTATTAAAAGATGAACTTATGGAAAAAATTAAGCTTATAAAACCTGAAACTGTTATAAAAGTATGTGGAGTAGTTGCTAAAAGAAGTTCAAGTAATAATAAAATAGAAACTGGAGAAATAGAAGTAATTGCAGACAGTTTTGAAGTTTTAAGCAGTGCAAAATTACTTACTTTCTGTGATATTAGCAAACTTTTGGACTTCTTTTTCTCCCATGCCAAGTTTATTTTGTAATTTTGTCATGTTAGAATTTTGTAACGGAACACACATGCAATACGTCATAATTCCCCCTAAAAATATCAATGCCCACATAATGCTTCCTGCCTCTAAAAGCATCAGCAACCGTGCACTGATAATTCAGGCACTATCTGGCAGTAGCATAAAGCCCGACAATCTGTCCGATTGTGATGACACACAAGTGATAGTAAAAGCTTTCAAAGAGAAGCCAGAAGTCATAGATGTAAAGGCTGCAGGTACAGCAATGCGCTTCATGACAGCCTACCTTAGCGCAACAGAAGGAGAACATACGATTACGGGAACAGAACGAATGAAACACCGTCCGATAGGTGTTCTTGTTGATGCCCTACGCTATCTGGGTGCAGATATAGAGTATAAAGGTGAAGAAGGATACCCTCCACTCCATATAAATGGACATAAATTAGAAGGTGGTTCAATAGAGATTCCAGGCGACGTGAGTTCACAATACATCTCAGCCTTGCTTATGATAGCCCCCACTTTCACGGCAGGATTAGAACTAAAGCTCACCGGAGAGATTGTGTCACGCCCATATATCGACCTCACATTACACCTGATGCACCAGTTTGGCATCGTTGCTGAATGGAGTGACTTCGATACAATCAGTGTAAAACCACAAACATACAAGTCACGACACTATACGATTGAGAACGACTGGAGTGCTTCCAGCTATTGGTATGAGATATTAGCTTTACAGGAAGAGATAGGCGCTAGCGTTACATTACCGGGTTTAATGAATGGCTCAAGACAAGGTGATTCTTCCGTCAAGTACATCTTTTCACTCTTAGGTGTCAAGACAAACTTTGCTAATAAGGAGGAAGGGGCATTGACAGATGTTACGTTGACACGGCACAACTGTATGCTCAACCGATTGGATTATGACTTTATCAATCAGCCAGACTTGGCACAAGCACTGATTGCAGCATGTCCTGTACTCGGCATTCCCTTCCATTTCACAGGCTTAGGTAGTCTGAAAATAAAAGAGACTGACCGTATAGTGGCAATGAAAACAGAGATGGCAAAGCTTGGTTTCGTGCTGCATGAGACGAATGGTTCAGAACTTTCGTGGGACGGAGAGCGTTGTGAACCAGCAGAACAACCTACTATTGACACCTATGAGGACCACCGTATGGCAATGTCTTTTGCTCCTTTGGCAATAAAATTGGGTAAAATACGTATTAATAATCCAGAGGTTGTATCCAAATCATACCCACATTACTGGGAAGATCTACGCAAAGCAGGGTTTCAAATCGAAGAGATTAGGTAAGCAATCCTCGTCCTCACATAAAAAAAACAAAGACAGAAAAAGAATGAATATATTCATCATAGGTATCGCATTACTCGTTGTTTTGGCTGTTATAGCAGCTATAACGACCCTTCTTTCCAAGCACAAAGAGGGTGAACCAGATGTTGTTATGCCTACATCAGGTGACTGTTCATCATGCGATGGCATGGATGACAAGTGCGAACAGGTCTGTATGATGGAGGCTGCAACAAAGGAGATTGAATACTATGATGACGAAGAACTCGACCGCTTTTGTGGTCGTTCTTCCGAGAACTATACTGATGAGGAAGCCGAAGAGTTTGCTAATGTACTCTACACCATGCAACCTCAAGAAGCAAAAGGCTGGAATCGAAGTCTTATTCTCCGTGGTATCAATGTTCCAAACCAAGTTAAAGACGAACTGATAGCCGTGATTGAGGGTAAATAAAAGAGAGATTAAATCAGGCAACCAAACATAAATAAAGACAATAAAAGAGTGAAGAAAACATCCACCAGACATATCATATCCGCACTACTTGCAATCATTTTCCTGACGATTGTTAGTTGTTCTACGAATAAGAACACGTCGCAATCAAGATGGTGGCATGCTTTTAATGCTCGTTACAATACTTATTTCAATGGAGCACAAGCCTATATAGATGGCTCTTTGGAAAAAGAAAACGGTAACAAAGACAACTTCACAGAGATGATTCCACTCTATACTGTAGGAAACAAGAGCAGTAGAGAACTGGGAAAGACCAACTTTGACCGTGCAATAGAGAAGGCTGAGAAGGCTATTGCCAGGCATAGTATCAAGAAAAGACCCGAATGGAACAAGAGTAGACGTAAGACTGCAAGTGACATAGAATGGCTTTCACGCAAAGAATACAACCCTTTTTTGTGGAAAGCATGGATGCTTATGGGACGTTCACAGTTCCATCAAGGGGCTTTCGAGGAGGCTGCTGCCACCTTCGCATACATGAGTCGTATCTATAAAGGACAACCAGCTATCTACGGAAAAGCACGTGCCTGGCTGGCAAAATGCTATGTAGAGCAGGATTGGTTATATGATGCTGAGGACGTAATCCGCAACATGCAACGCGACTCTATGGACTGGCGTGCTGTAAAAGAATGGGATTATACCTATGCAGACTACTACCTACACACTGGAGAATTGGCCAAAGCCGTACCTTATTTACAAAAGGTTATTAAGCATGAGATGCGCCGTAAACAGAAAGCACGTGAGCTTTATCTTCTCGGACAAGTACTTGCTGCACTCGGAAAGAACCAAGAAGCTTACAAAGCTTTCCAACGTGTGATTCGTACAAACCCACCTTATGAACTGGAATTCAATGCACGTATCGCACAAACGGAGGTTACTGCAAAGGGACAATCAAAGAAAATGATTGGTAAACTGAAGCATATGGCAGCTTCAGACAATAACAAAGAATACTTAGACCAGGTATATTACGCCATGGGTAATATATATTTGGCAGACCGAGATACCCTTGCAGCAATCAATGCTTACGAACAAGGAAACAAGAAAGCTACACGTAACGGGATTGAGAAAGGCGTTTTGCTGCTACATTTGGGCGACCTCTATTGGGCAAAAGAGCGTTTTGGAGATGCGAAACGTTGCTATGGAGAAGCTATTGGACTACTTGATCAGGATCGAAAAGACTACGAACAATTATCAGAACGTTCAAAAGTGCTGGACGAATTGGTTCCCTTTACAGATGCGGTACAGCTACAAGACTCGTTACAACATCTGGCTAAATGCTCTGAAACAGAACGTAATGCAGCCATAGACCGCGTCATTACGGCACTGAAAAAGAAAGAAAAGGAAGAGAGAATACAGCAACAAGCTCTGAATAACGGTCAGGAACAAGGGATTGAAAACAGTTTTGGAAACAACAATCCTGGCAATACAATAAAGCCAAACGGTGATAATCGACAGCAAAGTAACACCTGGTACTTCTATAATCCAATGGCTGTACAACAAGGAAAGGTAACCTTCCAACAGCTATGGGGCAAGAGAGAGAACATTGATAACTGGCAACGAATAAACCAAACGGTTGTTGGGACACCAGGGAAAAACGGCAATAACCTTTCAGAACTGACTGATGCGCAACGCGATTCTATCACGAAAGCTGAAGCGAAACAAGACTCTATCAGTCATACAAGAGACTCTCTTAAGAATGATCCACATAAACGTGAGTACTATCTTGCGCAGATTCCGCTCACTCCAGAACAAATAATTGCGAGCAACAAGATACTGGAGAACGGTTTACATCACTCTGGAGTAATCTTTAAAGATAGGCTTGATAACCTTCGATTAGCAGAAAAAGCACTTCGTAGGGTAAGTGATAACTACCCTGACTATGAGCAGATGGATGATGTTTATTACCATCTTTACCTCCTTTATATGCGAAAAAATCAACCTGACATAGCTGAAACCTATGTCAGCAAGCTAAAGAAAGATTACCCTAAGAGCCAATGGACAACGCTTCTTACGGACCCATATTACAAGGAGAACCTAAAGTTTGGGACACAGATAGAGGACTCTCTCTATGCTGCAACATACGATGCTTTCAAGCAAGAGAGATACAATGAGGTACAAGGGAATACCAAAGTATCCGAGAAACGGTTCCCATTAGGTGCGAACAGGGATAAGTTTTTGTTCATTGGAGGCTTGAGTAAACTGAACAATGGAGATGTAAATGGCTGCATCAATGATATGAAAACGGTCGTAGAAAAGTATCCACAGAGTAGAATCAGTGAGATGGCGGGCATGATTGTCAATGGTGTTCAGGCAGGAAAGAAGCTACATGGAGGCAAGTTTGACCTTGGAGACGTATGGAGTTATCGCTCAAATGTGTTGAATGACAGCGACAGTATCCATCAAGCAAAGCTCTCTCCAGAACGTGATATAGACTTTAAGTTCTTGCTCATATACAACCCTGACTCTGTTAATGAGCATAAGCTGCTATTCGAAATGGCACGTTTCAACTTCACAAACTTCCTTGTCAGGAACTTTGAGATTGAGATACAAGATCTCGGAAGCTTACATCAGATGCAGATATCTGGCTTCCGCAATTACGATGAAGCTTATCAATATGCACGTCAATTGCTTTCTTCTGAGGCTATCATAACGCAGATGGGCAAGACGGCAAAGGGTATTATCATCAGTGACAAGAACTTAAAACTGATAGGAACAGCCTTCAGTTATAAAGATTATGAAGCCTTCTATGCCAAGAACTTTGCTCCTCTGGCCGTCACTAAACGCTATCTATTAAGCGAACCGGCTAGCGTTACGAAGCCACGAGAACGTGATCTGCAGAAGGAAATAGAAGAGAAACATGCGAATGATACGGATCTTTATCCTGACACACAGGATGCTCCAACTGATAATTCCATGACCATTCCGTTGGAAGAACCGAACCAGAAGCAGTCCAAAACAAAGGATACGTCAAAGGATAAGAATGTCATTGAACTACCAAAAGAGGAAGAGAAACCAACGTTGGAGGACACGAATACCTTTGAAATCCCAATGGAGGAGCCAAAGAAAGAGTCTGCACCAGCAACGACAACAAAGCCAGAGGCACAACCGAAGACCAAGCTCCCCACCCCATCTGGGGCTCAGAAGCCTGCGAAACAGCAGCCTGCAACAACAGGGCAAGCAACAAAGTCGCCTGTTCAGACACCACAGACACCGCTTCAAAAACCACAAATGAATGGACAGAAGCCGCAGACACCACCTGTCAAAAAGCCGAAACCGACAGATGATGGACCAATCATCTACTTCGGAAATGACGAACCACAACAAGGAAAAGGAAATAACAAGAACAATAAAAAGAATCAACCCATCCAGAATAATATCGAAGATGAGTATTACGATCTGGATGGATTCTAAGAAAGGAGTACGAAAATATGAGCAATGGATTATTACTTTGGGTGGATGATGAGATAGAGTTATTGAAGGCTCACATCATCTTCCTCGAAAAGAAAGGATATGAAGTCATAACGGTAAGCAATGGAAGTGATGCCATTGACCAGTGCCGCACGCAGACATTCGACCTCGTTCTGCTGGACGAACAGATGCCAGGACTATCCGGATTGGAGACGTTACAGCGTATCAAGGATATACAACCTGCTACGCCTATTGTCATGGTTACAAAGAGCGAAGAGGAGAATATCATGAACCAGGCCATTGGTGCAAAGATTGCAGACTACCTTATTAAGCCTGTCAATCCAAATCAAATCCTTCTTACATTAAAGAAGAATATTCACCAAAAGGAGATTGTTACGGAAGTCACACAGAGTGGTTATCAACAGGACTACCAACAGATTGCAATGCAGATTGCTGACTGCCGAACCTTTAATGACTGGGCTGAAGTATATCGGAAGCTTGTTTATTGGGAGCTTGAACTAAGCAGTGCCGACAGTAATATGACTGAAATGCTCAAGATGCAGAAGGAAGAAGCCAACAATGGTTTCGCAAAATACATCATAAAGAATTACCTTCATTGGGTTGCACCACAGGACAATAAGTTGAGTAATGGCTTTTCTAAGCTGACTGGGAATAATAAAAAGCCAACTAACAACAGTGATGACACACGTCCATTGCTCAGTCCTGATATCTTCAAACGCAAGATATTCCCACTCATTGATAAAGGAGAAAAAGTGTTCCTCATCGTCATTGACAACTTCCGACTTGATCAATGGCGTGTCCTGTCAAAGGAGATCGGTGACATGTTTGACATAGAAGAGGACCTTTACATGAGCATTCTGCCAACTGCAACACAATATGCACGCAATGCTATCTTCAGTGGATTGATGCCACAACAGATTGCTACAATGTTCCCAGACCTATGGGTGGACGAGGACGAAGAGGAAGGAAAGAACCTCAATGAAGAACCACTCATACAAACACAGATTGAACGTTACCGCCGACATGATAAGTTCTCTTATCACAAAATAAACGATTCTACAGGTGCTGACAAGTTCATGCAACAGTATAAAAACCTTGCACAAAACAACCTCAACGTACTTGTAGTGAACTTCATTGATATGCTCTCACATGCCCGAACAGAGATGAAGATGATACGCGAGTTGGCAAGTAGCGAGAGTGCATACCGATCAATCACACTCAGTTGGTTCCAGCATAGTGTGCTGGCGGATGTAATTAAGGAGTTGGCACAGTCTGACTACAAAGTGGTTATCACCACTGATCACGGTTCAATAAGGACAACAAAGCCCATAAAGATCATTGGTGACAGGAATACAAATACGAATCTTAGATATAAGTTGGGGAAGAATCTGAACTATGACTCACGTGAAGTCTTCACTATCAAGAAGCCACAAGAGGCACAGTTGCCTGCTCCTAACCTCAGCACAAGCTATGTCTTTGCAACTGGGGATTCTTTCTTTGCTTATCCAAACAACTACAATTACTACGTGTCATACTATAAAGACACCTTCCAACACGGAGGTATCTCAATGGAAGAGATGATTGTTCCGTTGGTAACACTCAGCCCAAGGAAGAGATAACATACGCTTATAACGCAAAACAAAAAGCTTAATTATAATGGAAATAACTATTAAAAGCCTTGACACCATCCAAGAGGCTGCAAAGGAATTTATCAATAGGATGGGTGAAGGAAAAGTGTTTGCTTTCTATGGAAAGATGGGAGCTGGGAAAACAACTTTCATCAAAGCATTGTGTGAAACCTTAGGAGTTAAGGATGTCATTACCTCACCAACGTTCTCTCTCATCAATGAATATACGGATGGAAAGGGGAATTCTATCTATCATTTCGACTTCTATCGCATCAAGAAACTTGAGGAAGTATATGACATGGGGTATGAAGACTACTTCTACAGTGGTAACCTTTGTCTTCTTGAATGGCCGGAACTGATCGAGGAAATCCTCCCAGAGAATGTCATAAAAGTGACGATTGAAGAACAAGCTGACGGTACTCGCAAGCTAAAATGCTAAAAAGGAGGACTGTATAATACTTCTCTTTAACAGTATCCTTACCAGACAATGTTACACACCGTAGTACTTTTCCCGATTCAATAAGTCATCATCATGCCTGCTTAATAGCTCATAAGGCAAGATTGCTCAGTGACAATTACATCAAGATTCCTATGTATGAAACAAGTAAGAGGGAACAAAGGGAACAGTTGAAGAAGAGAGTTGATAAACGAGGAAATAATATTACATCTCGCAGAATGCCAAGATGAATGATTCTGAGAAAATCCTTCTTTTTCACCAACTGTAACTATAAGGATATTAGACATTTACAAACAGGCTTGTAAAAAGGCGTCTTTTGCACTTCAAAAGGGCATCTTTTACACAGCAAAAGGGCACCTTTTACAATGTGAAAGGTGCCCTTTTACGATGCAATAGATGCCCTTTTAAAAAGTAATAGGGAATTTGTTTTACAAAGAAACCTATCTAAACACAAGAAAGATAGAAGTAAAAGAGCAAAAAAGAAAGCCATATCAGACTCCTCAAGAGAGGCTCTGATATGGCTTTACTTATACTCAATAATTCTTTTATTGTTCCCGAATCTGCTTACAACAGAGCCTTGAACTTCTCATCAAGAACATTCTTTGGGGCTGCACCAACAAACTTATCAACCAACTCACCACCCTTAAAGAAGAGGATAGTTGGGATATTGCGCACACCATACTCTATTGCTACATCATCATTCTCCTCAACATCGCACTTACCAACAACGATCTTACCGTCATAATCTTCCGCAAGTTCAGAGATGATAGGACCAACCATCTTACATGGACCACACCAAGTTGCCCACAAATCTACTACTAATGGTAAGTCACCATTCTTATAAGTCTCAAAGTTTTCTGCTGTAATCTTAACTTCCATAATTCTTTTCTTTTTTATAATTGATTATATAATGTATTCTTTATCTTCAAAGACCGTGCCACTTTATATTGCCATTCTAATTGATCTTAAACTCCATTTTGTCACTGGCAGTAATGAAATCAATCAGCTTACGGTCTACATTCACACCTTTATTGCGGCTCTGCAACGTAATCATAGTGTTCTCTGGTGTGCGCAATTGGATATAAAGTCGGGTATTCCCAACATGCTCATCCACGATGGTTGACAGTTCTGACACCAACTCTTCATCTAATGCCACGGAGTCAACCGTTATTGTAAATCGTTCCAAACGATGTGCTTTCACATCATAAAGCTGCTCTACATTCTGGACTTTCAGCTCCAACATAGAAGGATTATTACGATAACGAGGCTGACATTTTGCTGTAATAAAGATGGTATAGTTCTCCTTTAACAGGTTATTCCATCGTGCCCAATCATCGCCAAAGAGCGCTAATTCGCCCGTACCATCAAAGTCTTCTATGGTTACAAAGCCAAAAGGCTTACCAGTTTTCTGTGAGAATCGCTCCGTAACAGTTGTTACTATACCGCCAAATGTCACTTCGTCAGTCTTCGACAACTGCGTCATATCGGCATTACGACCAATCTGTGAGCAATGCGTATTACACATATTCCTCAACACAACGCTATATTCATCTAATGGATGTGCAGACAAATACACACCAACAAGCTCACGTTCCTTATTCAACTTCTCTATAGTAGGCCACTTTTCTGACTTTGGTGCCACTGGATGTATCACTGCCACAGCATCCATTCCACCAAACAAAGAATTCTGTTGTTCAGCCTTTTCCATCTGGAAGAGCTGCCCATAACGGACTATAGTATCAAGGAATAAGTCTCCTTTACCTGTAACACCGAAGTATTGTTCACGCTGTAAACCAAAGCTATCAAAGCCTCCACTGTATGCAAGACTCTCAAAAGCTTTACGGTTAACATTACTAAGATCAATACGTTCTGCAAAGTCATAAATGTCCTTATAGGGACCATTTGCCTCCCGCTCACGTACAATACTCTCTGCAGCACTGGCACCCATTCCCTTTATTGCAGACAGACCGAAACGTATCTCACCATGCTTGTTAACACCAAACCCTATCTGACTTTCATTTACATCAGGACCAAGTGTAGCTATCTTCATAGCCTTACACTCTTCCATTAGCTTGGTAATCTCAGTTATCTGACTGAACCTTCGAGTCATCAAAGCAGCCATATACTCTGCTGGATAATGGGCCTTTAAGTAAGCAGTTTGATAAGCAACCCATGAATAACAAGTAGCATGTGACTTATTAAAAGCATAACTTGCAAACTTCTCCCAGTCACTCCATATCTTCTCTAACACCTGTGGATCATGACCATTCTCCTGCCCTTGCTTGATGAACTTCGGCTTCATTTGATCTACAATAGCCTTCTTTTTCTTACCCATAGCCTTACGAAGTGCATCACTTTCACCACGAGTAAAGTTGGCTAATTGCCTACTTAAAAGCATCACTTGCTCTTGATAAACCGTTATACCATAAGTATCCTTAAGGTACTTCTCCATACATGGGATATCATACTTCACCAAAGAAGGATCATTCTTACGCTTGATAAAGTCTGGAATATAATCCATTGGACCTGGACGATAGAGAGCATTCATGGCTATAAGGTCCTCAAATACAGTTGGATGTAGTTCTCGAAGATACTTCTGCATACCAGCAGATTCAAACTGGAAAGTACCAATTGTCTGTCCACGCTGATAGAGTTGATAGGTAAGTTCATCATCAATCGGGATATTATCAAGGTCGATAACATCACCAGTTGTCTGCTTAATAACCTTACAAGCCTCCTTCAATTCAGACAAAGTCTTCAGTCCTAAGAAGTCCATTTTGATAAGACCTGTAGACTCAATAACATGTCCGTCATACTGAGTTACAGGCACTTTCTTCTCGGGAAAGTCTGGATCTGTTGCCGTTGACACCGGTACCCAGTCATCAATAGGATTACGACAGATAATAAAACCACAAGCATGAATACCCGTACCACGCACAGTTCCTTCCAGCATCTTTGCATACTTAATGGTGTTACGCTCACGTATATCTTCACTAACTTCGGCATCTTGCAGCTGTGGAGTACACTTAATGGCATTCGTTAGATTCATCTTCATGCCATCTGGTAACCGTTCTGGGATAGCCTTACAGAGAGCATTTGACACATCCAGAGGTAGCTTCTCAACACGTGCAACATCCTTAATGGAGTTCTTCGTTGCCATAGTTGAATAGGTAATGATATGTGCACAATTCTCATGACCATACTTATCCATTACCCATTGCAGCACTCGTCCACGCCCATCATCATCAAAATCCGTATCAATATCAGGGAGATTGACACGATCAGGGTTTAAGAAACGCTCAAACAGCAAGTCATATTTAAGAGGATCTATCTTTGTAATACCTAAACAATAAGCCACAACTGAGCCTGCAGCAGAGCCACGCCCTGGTCCAACCATTACTCCTAAGTCCTCACGAGCAGCGTTAATGAAGTCCTGTACTATCAAGAAGTACCCAGGGAAACCCATCGTTTTCATTACATGAAGCTCAAAACGGATATGCTCTTTCACCTCTTCCGACAAAGGATCACCATACAATTTCTTGGCTCCATCATAAGCTAACTTAGCCAAATAGTCAGCTTCAAACTTGATTCGATAAATCTTTTCATAACCTCCCAAGCGAGCAATAACCTTCTTTCCTTCCTCCTCAGACAATGGATTCAGCCCATTTTCATCCGTCGTAAACTCCTTATATAGGTCTGCTTCTGTGAATTTCTTTTCCCATTCTTCCTCAGTTCCAAAGCTTTCAGGTATGGGGAAGAAAGGCATTATAGGCCCATGATCGATACTATAGGTTTCTATTTTATCAAGAATCTCCAACGTATTAGCCATGGCTTCAGGCACATCAGAGAACACTTCATTCATCTCTTGACGTGTTTTAAACCACTCCTGCTTTGAATAACGCATTCGTTTAGGGTCATCAAGATCCTCATTCGTTGACAAACAGAGTAAGTGATCATGTGCTTCTGCAGTCTCTTTATCCTCAAAATGGCAGTCATTTGTACACACAAGTTTGATCCCATACTCCTTTGCGAACTGCATCAACATCTTGTTTGCCTTCTGTTGTAGAGGGTAAGCTTCACGGTTAGCTACCAACGTTGGGTCCTTTACTTCATGCCTTTGTAGCTCCAAATAATAATCATCACCAAACACTCGATGGTACCATTCACAAGCTTCTCGTGCTCCTTCTATATCTCCACGTATGATTTTATTTGGCACTTCACCTGCAATACAAGCAGAACAGACTATCAGATCTTCGTGATATTTCTCTAATTCCTCACGATCTGTACGTGGTTTATAGTAGTAACCATCAACCCACGCATGTGAAACAAGCTTGATAAGATTCTTATAACCATTGTAATTCTTAGCTAATACAATAAGGTGATAGCCTGAATTATCATGCTTATCTTTCTCTTTATCATGCATTGAACGGCGTGCAACATACATCTCACAGCCAAAGATTGGCTTGAAAGGTTCCTCCCCTTTAGCTTTCCTTTCCTTATTTATCTTGGCACAATAATCAGAGAATTCCTTGATTCCGAACATTACACCATGGTCAGTAATAGCCATACCCTTCATCCCATCGGCAATAGCCTTATCCACTAAGCGAGTCACTTTAGACTGACCATCAAGAATAGAGTAATTGGTATGAACGTGTAAATGTACGAAATCTTCCATTGGTTAATACTTTTTTGAGGTGTAAAGTTACTATGAAAAGCCGACATATCCAAAAGAATGAGAGTGAAAATTTGTGCAAATAACAAAAAAGGAGTACCTTTGCAACAAACAAATTCGTCGTTTATCGACCATGGGAAAAATAAAAAAGAAACTCAAAAAGATAAGAATTCATCGTGAAGGGACCAACACTTTGCTCTATGGAGCCATCTGTTTAGCTCTCATTGCACTGATTCTTTGGTTTGCAGTTCCATCAAAGATACCATTTTGGATATTTGCAGTTATCTTCGGTACCATCTACGGTATAGTTCTTAATTTCTACCGTTGCCCTATCCGTTATTTCGGAAGTGAGGACACAGAAGGTATTGTTGTAGCACCTGCAGATGGGCATATTGTTGTTATAGAAGAAGTTGATGAGCATGAATACTTTCACGATCGTCGTTTAATGATATCCATTTTCATGAGTCTATGGAATGTTCATGCAAACTGGTTTCCTGTTGATGGTGTTGTAAAGTCAGTCAAACACTTCGACGGAAACTTCCATAAAGCATGGCTACCTAAGGCAAGTGAAGAGAACGAACATGCTGATACGATCATCACAACACCTGATGGCACAGACGTTTTATGTCGACAGATTGCAGGAGCCATGGCCCGTCGCATTGTTACTTACGCCAAAGAAGGTGAAGATTGCTACATTGATGAGCACTTAGGCTTCATTAAATTAGGCAGTCGTGTGGACATTTTCCTCCCTGTTGGCTCTGAAGTATGTGTCAAAATGGGGCAAGCTACGACAGGTGACCAGACTGTTATTGCCAAGCTTAAGCCTCAAAAATAAGCAAAAGTAATGAAGAAACATATCCCAAACAGCATTACTTGTTGCAACCTCATCTCTGGTTGTATTGCCACTGCATTTGCTTTTGGCGGAAACATAGAGATGGCTTTGCTATGGATTATCATCGGTGCGGTATTCGATTTCTTTGATGGTATGACGGCAAGGTTGCTCCATGTTAGTTCACCAATAGGCAAAGAGCTTGATTCATTGGCTGATGATGTCACCTTCGGTGTGGCTCCTTCAACAATAATCTTCAGTCAATTGCAGGTCATGGCATACCCAACAATGCTTGAACCACTACGTGATTACTTGCCTTTTGTGGCCTATATCATGGCAGCTTTCTCTGCTTTACGCCTTGCAAAGTTCAATCTTGACGAGCGACAAGCATTGGGTTTCATCGGACTACCGACTCCTGCCAACGCACTTTTCTGGGGTTCACTCCTTGTTGGGGTTGGTAATAAGATGGAAAACCATGACTGGATGCTTTATATAGTACTCATTGGGATTGCTATCAGTTCATGGTTACTGGTGTCAGAGATCCCAATGTTTGCCTTGAAGTTCAAACAATGGGGTTGGAAAGGCAACGAGATTAAGTATATTTTCCTACTCACTTGCATTCCTCTTCTCCTTGTCTTTGGCATCACTTCCTTTGCTATTATCATTGCATGGTATGTGATTCTTTCTATCATTGTCAAGCCTTCAACAGCTAAGGGCTAAAGAATAAGAAACTAAAACACTTAAAGTCATGGTAGCATTTATAACTTTTCTTCTGAAGTTTGCGCTCTTTTTCTTTATCTTTTTCCTTGCTTTGATCTTGTGGATTGCCTATACTTTTTACAAGCAGATAAAGCGTACGCGCCGACAATTCAACCCTTATGACCAACAAGAGGGCACTGAAACGAAAGGAAATACGGTCACTGACAATCGTCCGATAGAGAAAAGAAACAAACAAGTCATCCCTGATAGCGAAGGAGAATATGTTGATTTCACAGAAGTAGATGACCCTGAACCGAAACAACAATAACGAAACATCATTTTAAAGAATAAGTATAGCGCCTTTCACGATAGTGGAAGGCGCTATTTTGTTGCATTAAAACGTGTTTCTTACTTATACTTTCACAGCTCGAAAGTAATACTTTTGTACTTACAATCGCTGCTTTTCAGCATTACCAGCACCCTTTCCCTTGTATTTACTGCGTGCTGAATTAAATCTATATGTAACGGTAAAGACAAGCTGACAACTGTCATATGTGCTCAATTGACTTGTCTCCATGACTCCTGTATATGCTGTTCCACCTTCTTTAACAGTATGGAACAAGTCTGTTCCACCCAACCGAAGCGTGAGACAATCCTTTAGGAACGACTTTGAAAGAGACACATCAACTGCCCCAGTATTGCTCACCATGGATCCAACTTCATCATCTCCTTTCCTCACAAAATATGACTCCATATCAAAGATCCAGCCTTTTCCGAAGTCAAACGTATTATTGAAGACAAACTTAAGGATTGGTTTGTTCAGCTTATACGTCTGGATATCTGTCTGAAGATTAAGCCATTGCTTCTTCATAAGGAAACTGACTTCAGGATTCCAAATACCTATCTTTGGACTAAAAGCAAGTTTTGCCATCACATTTTTTATACTAGGAAGGTTCCTGAAGGTCAACCGTGAGATGGAAGAACTGTTCCTATCCTGATTGCTCCAGAACACTATTGCATTACGACGATCGTTGTAAGCAACACCAAACTGTATGAATTTCCATGCACCACCCAGAGAGATGGTATGGATATACTCATGCTTCAAAAGTGGATTACCCGACTGAAGAAGGAAGCGATTACCATAGCTGACATTATTACTCAGCTGACTGTACGACGGGCGACGTGTCTTTGCAGCATATGCAAGTTGGAGTTGCACATTACCTATTTGCGTTGCTGCGGAGATACTCGGGAAGAGATTACTGAACGAACGGCTCTGAGAAGGAACGTGTTGTCCGTCTTCATAGTAGTTAAAACGGGTGTTTTCCCACCGTAATCCTACGGTCAGCTGGCAGATAGGAAGCATATGAGTATATTCCACAAAAGGTGCGATGTTCGACTCTTTCAGCTGTGCATACGATGTGGGGACATAATGTTCAGGATTAATGTAATCGTCATTACGGTTCGTATAGGTGTACTCTGCACCTGCCGACAGATTACCCCCGAGAAGCGGATAACCAAGCGTTAGCTTAGAAGCAAAGAGCCTGTTACGTTCCAAATGGTTAGAAGTGACAGTACGACTGGTTCTACTCTGACTTTGTTCATGTGTCGATGTGTTGTCACGTGAGTTGTTATAGAGGTAGTCAACATTCATATCAACATCCATCTTCCCCACCTTTCCTACGTAATAAAGATTCAGGAAGTGGGCTGGTTTATAAGTTTCCTTGCGCACAGACAATGTGTTAAGATGGTCATAAAACACACCGTCAGCAGTCACGTCACTACTGATATTATTCGGTTTAGGCGACTCATGACGAAAATTGACAGTATATTTAAAACCAATGGAGTTACTATCATTCAACTGATAGTCAGCTCCGAGCGTATTCTTAAAGTATATTGCCTTCTCCCGTGTATCTTGTTCAAGCTTCTGATTCCATAGTGTATCAGTGCGAACAACTGTTGTTATCGTACTGGGATAATAACCATTATCAAGCGTATAACCATGACTACCAAACACATCTAAGCGTTTATGCCGGTAATTCCAGTTCAGTCTGTCTGAAAGATCAACGTTTTCCGACTGGTAGTAGGACGATCTAACATCAAATCCGAAACCGTCCCCCTGTACCTTCTTTGTACGTATTTTCACAACAGCCTTTACTGCTGCATTATACTTAGCACCTGGGTTTGTTATTACCTCAACACTCTTGATGTCGCTCGACTTCAGTCTTTCCAACTCTGCACCATCACGCATCAACCTTCCGTTTATATATATAATAGGTGCGCCCCTGCCAAAGACTTCATAACCATTTCGCTGCTTTGTCAACCCAGGGATATGTGTCAGGACATCCTCACAAGTACCTAACTTGCTCAAGAGCGTGTTTTCTACATTCGTCTGTACACCCTCTATGGTAAGTTTATGTTGAGGAACATTCCCTTTAACAACCACTTCTGACATTAGATGAGCATCTTCTTTCAGTACTATTGTTAGTGCATCAAGGGTGTTAAGGGTTGTGACATAAGGTTCATAACCAATGAAAGAGACCTTCAGAATATCCCCCACGGCGGCTTTATCCACACGGAATTTTCCTTTTTCATCGGTTATCGTACCAACGACAAAGGCTGAATCCTTTGCCGATAGGACAACAACATTGGCATAAGGCAATGGCTTTTCCTGGCTGTCAAGAACAACACCAGAGATTGATTGGGCACAAAGTGTTAACCCAATGCATAACAGACCGAAGACAAGTATTAGTTTTCTCATAAGTAATAATTAGTATTCAAAGGCATGCAGGCATAGCTCTCAGATTAATGATTATGATAATAATATCACTTCGCAAAGATAGAAAAAAAAAACAATAAGTCAATAAATTATAATAAAAAACTTCATTTTTCTACATTTTTATCAATCACAAAGCATTTCAAACCCATGTTTCCCCATTCTTAACATGTACTCTTTGGAATTCCCAACCTTACACTTTCGTAAGTTGATAAGTTCATGTAGGAACAATCTCAGAAGGCTAAAAGACAATTAAGAAATAATATTACAGAAAGAGAACTACGAATATTGAGAGAATAGACAAAAACCTATCCAAAACGGATTTGTAACAAACAGATAATCAAACTGTTACAAACAGGCTTGTAAAAGATGCCCTTTTGCGTTTCAAAAGGGCATCTTTTGCACATCAAAAGGGCACCTTTTGCATGGTAAAAGGGCATCTTTTACAACGCAAAAGGGCGTCTTTCGAAAATCAATAATGAAGTTATTTTACATCAATAGCATTATCATTCGTCCAACGAAACAGTATCAGTGGGATTTAAATCGCAAACAACACTAAAGTGTTAGACATAAAAAAATGGCACAGAGGGCGATTGCCTTTGTGCCATTTTACTTTCAATGAGACCTCTCGTTATCTGCCTTCAACCATCATTATGCCAAACACAGTGTAGTAGAAGTCCAACGAATATTATCGTTTTGCCTGATAATTCTCGAGTCCTTTGTTGAGGAAATCAAGATAACCGGGTATATCCTCTTTGTAACTGAAGCTCCCGTTCAACGGTTTTCCTTGATTATCAAGTGGTACATAGAATGGTTGTGCAAGGTAACCGAACTTTGTTTCCTCTAAATAACTCCACTTGTCACCCACCGTACGGAGCGTACGCATGGTGCCATCAGGACGCTTCACCTCAACAGGTTGCTTCAATGGAGTCTTGTCATCCACATAAAGTGAAATGAGAACATAGTCCTTCATGAGCTTTTCTGCTACACGAGAATCAGTCCAAACGGCTGCCTCCATCTTACGACAGTTGACACATCCGAAACCAGTAAAGTCCAAAAGCACAGGCTTACCCGCTGCTGCTGCAGCACGCATACCCTCTTCATAGTCAGTATACTGTGCATGAACAGTCTGTGGAGCAAGGTTAAAATCCTGCGTATTGATAGGAGGAGCAAAAGCACTGACAGCCTTACAAGGTGCACCCCAAAGCCCAGGAAGCATATAAACGGAGAATGCCAACGAACAAAGTCCTAACATAATTGCAGGAACTGGCATTGCTTTTTGATCGGGATCGTCATGTGGGAACTTGAGTTTACCAATGAGATACAAACCGAGAAGTGCAAAGAGTGCTATCCAAATAGAAAGGAATGTCTCACGATCAAGTATATGCCAGCCATATGCAAGGTCGGCAACTGAAAGGAACTTCAGCGAGAATGCAAGTTCAACAAAGCCAAGAACAACCTTGACCATATTCATCCATGAACCTGATTTTGGTGCCTGCTTCAACCAAGATGGGAAGAGAGCAAAGAGTGTGAAAGGCAAGGCAAGAGCCAAAGCAAAGCCAAACATTCCCACAGCAGGTGCTACCCAATCGCCACTTGTGGCTGCCTGTACGAGAAGAAGTCCTACTACTGGTGCTGTACAAGAGAAGCTTACGAGTGACAAAGTGAATGCCATCAGGAAGATTGAGAACAGTCCTGTCGTTGCAGCAGCCTTGTTATCAACAGCATTTCCCCATGAAGAAGGTAGTCGAAGTTCGAACCATCCGAAGAAACTGAAGGCAAATACAGCCAACAAAAGGAAGAAGAAGATATTGAAAGGTGCATTTGTTGCAAGCTCATTCAGCTTCTGTGGGCCGAAAGCAGCTGTCACAATCGTTGCCAAACCCATGTAAATGACAATGATAGAGAGTCCGTATGTCACTGCATCACGGATACCTTTCTTGCGGTCATCCTTGGCTCTTTTGAGGAAAAAGCTTACAGTCATCGGGATAATTGGCCATACACATGGTGTCAAAAGAGCAACCAAACCACCGACAATACCCATAAAGAAGATGTACCATAGTGAGGCATTGTCAGTGTTTTGAGCGGTATTAAAGGCCTTCAACTCCTTGATTACAGGTTGCCAAAGGTCTGAATCATTTGTCCCAGAGGTAGCAGCTGGTGCTACACTCGCTGCAGAATCAGCTGTTGAAGCAGTTACATTTTTAGTAGTATCTGCCGTCATTGCTGACAAAGCAGCTGTTCCTTCAGCTTCTGTTGGGGCAGCTACAGCTGCGTCAGTCGTTTTTTTTTCTACGTCTGAAGGTGCTGCTGCAGGAGCAGAAGCAGGGCCATTCCCTTTGAAGTTGAACTCCACCTGCATTGGAGGCATACACATTTCTTCATTACAGGTACTGTATTCCAAATAACCTTTTATGCTGTATGTCTTAGCAGTTATCTTATAACGTTGAACAAAGCTGACGCTATTTTCAAAATAACGGAGCTTCATATCAAAAGCTTTATCAAATACATTCAGCTCTTTTCCATGGGCAGTGAGCTTGCCAACAGGGCTTACACCTTCCGCATTATCCAAACGCAGAACAGTGGAATTAGGACCTCCAGCTGGCAGACCAGTGGAATATACGTGCCACCCTGATGCGATCTTAGCTGCAAAAATGATATCAACCTCTGTTGGAGACACACGCTTTTGCTGTACAGAAACATGTACAGGGTTCTGTTGTCCCATAGCGACTATACTCACCAACAGGGAAAAAATGAGAGTTAAGAATTGTCTTTTTTTCATTTGACTTGTATTATTTTATTAATTATGTACTAAGGTTCCAATGTTTTCACCATCCATTACTTTCTTCAAATTGCCAACAACATCCATATTAAAGACGTAGATAGGCAGGTTATTTTCCTTACACATGGTTGTTGCAGTGAGGTCCATCACCTTCAAACCCTTGTTATATATTTCATCATAAGTAATGTCTGAGAACTTCGTTGCAGTAGGATCTTTCTCTGGATCGGCGGTATAAACGCCATCAACACGTGTCCCTTTCAGCATTACGTCAGCCTCTATTTCAATACCACGAAGGCTTGAACCCGTGTCAGTTGTGAAGTAAGGACAACCTGTTCCAGCAGAGAAGATACAGATACTTCCGGCTTCCATAGCCTCAATAGCTTTCCATTTGCTATAGTATTCACCAATAGGTTCCATACGAATAGCGGTCAACACCTTGGCTTTTGCACCTATAGCTTCCAACGCAGAACTAAGTGCAAGGGAGTTTATGACGGTTGCGCACATCCCCATCTGGTCTCCTTTCACACGGTCAAAGCCCTTCTGACTACCGCTAAGACCACGGAATATATTGCCACCACCTATGACAATACCGATCTGTACACCCATATCATGTACTTCTTTTATCTGTTTGGCATAGTCATCAAGACGTTCTGGATCAATACCAAAGCCTTGTTTGCCCATTAGACTCTCACCAGAGAGCTTTAATAAGATTCTTTTAAATCTTGCCATAACTTACTGTTTTTTATCTAGGGAGTTAAGATGTTTAAGGTATTAGAGGAGTTTATACCATATACGATACACACTTTGACTAAATAATAATTTTCGTTTCATGCGCTCATCAGCCAATCCAAATAGCTTTCATGGCATTCTCTTTCAATCCTCACTCAATCTCCTACTCGCTCAATTAATAATAAATTCTACTTCTTTAAACTGATATTCACGAATCATACCACTGCGGTCACGAAGGATAAGATGCCCATCATCTTCTACTTCAACGATTGCTCCTTCAAACTCGCCATCGGCATCCCGGAACTTATGAAAGCCTCCTCGGCGATACAAGACATCGTGATACATCGCACTAATATCATTGTATCCACCCATCTCTAACAAATGATAGAACTCCGAAAACTTCTTTATTATTTTATTCAAGAGCTCTTCTTTTTCCACTTCATACCCTAAAATCTGACAAAGAGAGACTGGATTAAGTGCATCACTATGGAACATTGACTGATTAACATTTAGTCCAACGCCAAAGATACAATCCTTTATATGACCACCACCCAGCTTTGTTTCTATCAGAGTTCCACTGAGTTTCTTGTCTTTCCAATAGATATCATTCGGCCATTTCAGTCGAATTTCATCCTTTATCTCATCTGGTAAAGCGTCTCTTAAAGCCAAGGCACCAGCTTCAGAGAGTAAGAACTGACTCCGAACGGGTATCATCACAGGATGAACAAGGACTGAAAAGAGGAGATTCTTACCCTCTTCACTCTCCCAAGTGTTAGTACCTTGACCGCGTCCTGCCGACTGATAATCAGCCACAACAACCGTCATTGGTTCATTCTCTGTAGGTACGTAAGTCCGCAGATAGCTGTTTGTACTATCTACAGAGTCAAGACGAATAACCTTCACATCAGGCTTTTTCTCAGCAGATGGCTTCAGAAAGCCTAACATTGCGTCTATTATCTTCATTTATCCTCGTACTTTTATATGAAAGGAAGAAAGGCATCTTTAACCTGTCTTACCTCATGAATGTCCGTGGGTTGACCTACTATTGTGATGATATCAAAGCGAATATCAAGGCTGATACCATACTGTTTGACATACGCATTGGCAGCGATGGACAACGAACGGACCTTCTGTGGGGTCACAGCCTCATCGGCATTGGCATAACGTTCATCACGACGTGTCTTCACTTCGATGATAACAAGTGTGCCTTTATCTATGGCTACAATATCTAAATCACGATGCCTATAGCTCCAATCTCGATGCAAAATGACATAGCCTTGCTGCTGAAGATAACTTACAGCAACGTCTTCTCCCCACCGCCCTATATCATTATGCAAAGCCATGCACCTTTCTTACATTTTTATTACAGCGCAAAGTTAGAATAATCTTTCGTAAAATCAAAATAAAACCCGTATTTTTGCAGTATGAGTATGCAAGAGCAAGAAAAGAAAGACATATACTATATGCAGCGGGCATTGGTGGAAGCCGAAGCTGCATATAAAGAAGGTGAAATCCCAGTGGGCGCAGTCGTTGTATGCAAAGACCGCATCATCGCTCGTGCCCATAATCTTACCGAGACGCTCAACGACGTTACGGCGCATGCAGAAATGCAGGTTATAACTATGGCTGCCAATGAGTTGGGAGGGAAATATCTGCAAGATTGCACGCTATATGTGACAGTTGAGCCTTGCATTATGTGTGCTGGCGCTATCGGCTGGGCACAACTTCGGCGCATTGTCTACGGTTGTCCTGATGAAAAACGAGGCTATCATGAATATGCGCCCAAGGCTTTCCACCCAAAAGCTAATGTTACTTATGGTGTAATGGAAGAGGAATGTCGCGCCTTGATGCAGCGATTCTTCCAAGAGAGAAGGTAGGTTTTGAGGTGTTAAGGAGTGAAAGGGAGTGAAAGGAGTTAAGACATCACCTCTGTTCCTGATACTAATAAAGATATAGAAAGGAAAGAGAAAGGATTTTACTTGTGCTCTCTACGAATATTAGAGGTTAGAGATAAACTGCTGATAGATGCCCTTTTAACTTCTCATAGCTACACTCCAACGAATTATTTACATGAAAATAAATATTTATTTTCATGTAAATAATTCGCTCAAAAGTTATTGTAAGCATAAAAAAGAACCATTATCAAGAATACAATTAATACCATAAAACAAATAAATTTATGCCTTTGATG
>ENA-OWNK01000309-OWNK01000309.1-metagenome-genome-assembly--contig:-NODE-309-length-23531-cov-12.078932_pt1 | contig 23531 bp, 26 predicted proteins | sample MGYA00245343_ERZ651121 | MGnify/ENA primary metagenome ERZ651121 (study PRJEB26857, sample SAMEA4031775) | metagenome | biome: human; feature: oral; material: saliva | place: Philippines | collected 2014... | reverse complement strand
TCGTTGAATTCTACAACAAAATGCTTTAATTTTAAGATATATCTTACAGAAAGCCTACAACAGTGGGCTTTTTGCTTTGTCTTAAAATGTTGATTTCTGGGTTTGTCCCCCTTTTTGTCCCCCTTCATAAAGAACTTACAGCTTTCTCATAAAATGAGACGGCTGTTTTTGCTTTTTCTTTGGAGAGATGACTGTAAGTGTTCATTGTCATAGCTAGTGTAGAATGACCTAGACGGTATTGATAGGGCTGAATAAGAGTACCTTAAGGTAGTATATTGTTAGATTTTACTAAAAGCTATCGTAATAGTGTCTTGCTGATTGAATATTAGAATAGGAAAGTTTATAATGAAGTTAAAGTAAAGGAGGTTTCGTTCTAGATATGATGATACCACCAAGCAAAGAGCTGTTGATTTTTTATAATCAAATTCATGAGTGGGTTGACCAAGTTTATCCAGACCAAGATAAACCTACTGTATCATTTAAGAAAGCACTCCCCAATCTATTTTAGATTTATTTGATAGTATTAAATCTAAAATAGGTTTTGATTACCAAGAACATAAGTATTAAAATAATAATTATGGATAAGTTAAACACGAAAAATAAGATAATTGATGTTTATAAAATAGCGCATTATCTTGTTTCTATTACTGTTGAGAATCCTGATTTTTCAGATTTGAAAATCAATCAGTTTGTTAGAATTGGAGAAAAAGAGGATAGGGTACGTAGTGTCCCTATGATTTGTTCAACTCCACCTAAATCTATCTTTAATTTAGATACTTTTACAATTGATTACACAGAGGACGACTTGATGAATAAAGAGGCGGTATTAGTAGATCGGATAGCGAAGCTTAACGGATCAATTAGAAATTGTAGTAAGGATCTGGTCTTTTTAATAAAAGACATATAAGAAATGATAGGAAAAATCAGAATAATGACAGATTTTAATGAGAATGGATGCGATGATTTAGAGTTGCTAGATGGGATGTGTGACTCCGTTACAGCAGAATCTTTTCTTGAAGGATACAGTGATTTTTACAAAGAGACTGAAGAGTCAAAAATATGGTGGATTGATAAAATAGATTCTATAGGAGAACATCTATTAAGCTTTGAGCGGAAAAAAATTTATAACTTATTTGAGGATTATCCTTATAATATGACTGAAGAAGAGGTTGAAATTTTTGATAGTGAAAATCCTTTTTGGAGAGATTTTTTCTCAGACAGAAGATTATAAGCAATCCGTTTATATTTGGCTTTTTGGAAATAGGGCTAATAGAAAATAGAGGTATCTAAAGATGATTAAAATTTCAATTAGTTTGTTGCTAGATGCGATTGAAGATAACATCAACGACGAAGAGCTTCAATCTATCGATTTCGAGAGTCATATTAGAAAAATTACAAAAGAATTTAAGGGAGAAAATGGTGAATTCTTAGTAAAAGAAGAAGCGTTTGAAACACTACCTTTAGACAGAGATAAAAAGGATAAAATCATTGAGCAAATAAAGCAAAATAGTCAAAATGTTTTCGAAGACGATTTTGATACCTTGTTGCAATTATATTTTTGAGAGTCAAGAATAATTCTTGTGTCTTATTTTACACTAAATAGAAAATGATAAAGATTGATAAACAAATTATCACGATGTACAAAATAGAAGATGGAGCCTCTAAGAGGCAGTATTCTATTGTGAGTGGAGGTTGTAAAGGTATTGCAACTATCGATAAAACTACTTTGGAATATAGCTATGTTGGAGATGATTTAGGACAATTTACTTCGTTTGTCAAAGATACTTTGATTAAAAGTATTAAGTTAGGAAAAGAGTTGCCAGATAAATTTTCATACGGTTTTGGATAAGTTGTGGAATATCTTATATAGGAGAATCAAGATATATTATGGCGATATTAGATGATTTACGAGCATTGTATGACAATGGTTGGGACGCTTCTTTTGATTATAAGGGTCAAGTATGTGGTATTTTTCCTAATTCTGTTTATGACATTGTAGTCGTACTTGGAGATAATGAATATAAAGTGGTATCTTTTGATGAGTTAATTTCTTTACAGATTAACGGGAAAACTTTGCTGGAAATCATGAGTGATGTTGAAGTGCAATATGGTTGAAGGACACTAGAGAAAAAGATAGACAATAAATTCAGATGCACAGATTGAAAGTTGAGAAAAAAGTGCTATAATGAAGATATGAAGGATAGAGGTTGAGAATCTGTCACCAACGCGCCACTTATAGTGGGTCAAGAAATGCAGGAGCCCCGACAGTCCTGCCTATCCTTGCAAGTCAATCAGCCCTTAGCTATGAATCTAGGGGCTTTTTGCTTTGTCTTAAAATGTTGATCTCTGGGTTTGTTTAGAGATTTGCTAGTAAGGTTATTGGTGTATCTGAGTCTATCTATGCCAATAATGACGCGATGTTGATGATATAAATCTGGTATGATATAATATTTTAGCCTCCTCAATTTAATGAAGGGAGGTGTTGCCGATGTTAGAAATTATCATCACAATTTTTCTAGCACCCTTAGTAGTCAATATTTTGACAACCTTGTTTGAGAAATGGCTTAACTCACGCAAGAAATAACCTTTAAGGGGCAATAAGCCAAAAAAACCTCAACGCGGGAACGTTGGGGCTTTTTGTTGCCTTGTTAGACAATTATCATCACTATGATCCCATTCTAACACACCCCCTTCGATTTTTCAAGCTTTTGTTTTGATATTTCCTCAGAGTGTGTTTGTGGTTTGAGTCCGCTTCACTGAAATTAGGACACGTGCTACTAGCCTCCATTCTACAGCAAAGAAATCAACTCTTTTCTAGGGGATTTCCGTCCTCATTTTTGTCTTTTGTGCTAAAATAGACTTATAAATTGAAAATAAGGAATGTTTATGAAATCGGGTAATGGTTTTTGGAAAGGCTGTCTCTATTTTTGGGGCTTCTTGTTCTTACTGGGCCTTTTGGTCCAATATGCTCTTCCGCTTGCGGCTTGTGTCCTGCTAGGCTATGGTGGTTATCGTCTCTATAAACGTTGGCGCTATCCTCTTTTGCAGGATCGTTCTCTCGATGATCGGATTGAGCTGTTAAAAGCTCGTATTCGTCAGGCGGACAAGGATATTCAGCAATTAGAGGGAACTTTAGTAGAAAAAGGCTCAGAGTCCTATAAAAGTCTGGCCAATCAAGTATTGATTGAACTGCAGGAAATCCATCAGGAGGCGGATCGTCTCAAGTCCTATATCGATGATGATGTCTACAACCGTATTGACAAAAAGGTTCGTACAGTAAGGGCAAACATCGATGTTCAGCTAGAACGTTTGGATAGGAAAAGTCAGGTAGATCTTGAAAATGCGGAGCCAGAGGAACTAGCTCCAGAATTATCCCAGACCTTGGCCAATATTGCCGTTGATCATCAGGCTATTTTAGACAAGATTGCTACCTCTGCCGAGGGGGATAAGGAAGAATTGACTGCCATTCATAGTTTGAAGATGGAGAAATTTCAAACGATTTTAGAAGGCTATTTAAAGATTAAGGCCAATCCTAAAAACTATAATCGAGCAGAAGAACGTTTGCAACAAGCTAAAGCAGCTATCGAACAATTTGACCTTGAGCTGGACCAAGTCTTGAGAGAACTCAATGAAACAGATATGCGTGATTTTGATATCAGTCTGCGTATCCTAGAAAAAGATCGTAAAGAATAGGTTAGAAATAAAGGAGTAACCATGACAGAATTTAATTTCGATATTGACCAGATTGCCAATAATACGGTAGCTAAGGTGGATAAAACAACCCAAATCATCGAGACCAATACTGGCTCAGACAAAACCTTGACCTTCCTTGAGAAGCTGAGCCCTGAGCAGCAAGAAGGAATCAAGGCGCACGTGCCTCAGTTGGTAGACCAGTTTGTTACCAATCAAAATGCTCTTTTGGATTTTGGACAATCTGCTGTCGAAGGTGTGAACAATACGGTCAATCGTATCTTGTCAGAACAAAAGAAATTGCAGATTCCTCAAGTAGATGATTTACTCAAGAATACCAACCGTGAGTTGCAAGGCTTTGTAGTCAAATACAAGAACGCTGAAATTGCTGAGTTAGAAGAGAAGCCAAACTTTTTGCAACGATTGTTTAACAAGAGTAAGAATACCCTCCAGGAATTTTACTTTGACTCAAAAACAGTGGAGCAAAAGCTCGATGGTATGGCTGCTGCAGTTGTCAAGCAAGAAGATGTGCTAGCTCGAAATATCGTCTCTGCTGAGATGTTGATTGAGGACAATACCAAATCCATTGAAAATCTAGTGGGAGTGATTTCCTTTATCGAAGCCAGCCAGACAGAAGCTGGCAATCGTGCTGCAGAACTGAAAGCTCAAGTTGACCAACTTGATACAAGTACGGTAGAATACCAGACTAAATCACAAGAATTGGCCCGCATGGCTGAAGTGGTCAATACCCTCGAACAACAGCACACTGAGTATGTCAGCCGTCTCTATGTTGCCTGGGCAACAACACCTCAGATGCGCAATCTTGTGAAGGTGTCATCTGATATGCGCCAAAAATTGGGGATGCTTCGTCGCAATACCATTCCAACAATGAAGCTTTCGATTGCCCAACTTGGTATTTTGCAACAATCCATGAAATCAGGTGTAGTGGCAGATGCCATTGTCAATGCTAATAATGCTGCCCTTCAGATGCTAGCTGAAACCAGCAAGGAAGTGATTCCGCAGATGGAGAGAATTGCCCAAAGCCCGACAGTCGCTGTCGAATCTGTTACCAAACTGGCTGAAAGTCTGGTCGCACAAAACCAAGGTATCGTCGCTGCTATTGAATTGGGCCGTCAAAAACGTGCCCAACTAGAAACAACCATCGTCAAGTCCGCAGAAATGATCAACGATTCTGTCAAACTACGCGATGAGAAAATCGTCCAAGCTCTTCTAGATCAAGGAAAGGCCGCTCAGAAAGAAGTACAAGAATAATACACAAGGATGCTGGGAAAAACTCAATTTCAGGAGAAAATGAAGTAAATCTTTCTACAATAAAACGCATAATATCAAGGTTGTTTAATTCTTGATATTATGCGTTTTTTTGATTTCAAAGACTTTTTCTCCAGACTCTTGTGATTCTATATTTACCTTTTCTATTCTTTTTGCTTTTATGATAAGGCAGGTTATTTGATTTTTTTTTTAATTCATTAAGTACCGCTCTATTAGATTTTTTATCATCTTTTAATTCGAATTCTTTAGATTTATAAATCAAATAGTCTGAAAAATCTGGAAATAAGGCATTTGTTTCATAATTGTACTCTTTTAACTTTCGTAAAAGTTCTCTTTGAATTAATTCATAGTAGTCGCCAGAAATTCTTTCCTCTTGATTATTTTTATCAGAACCTGATTTGACAGACTTTCCTTCTAAAAATTTAATTACTCCATCTAAATTTTTAGAAGATAGATCATCTTCTGGCTTAGTATGATTAGAGCTTTGCTGATTTTTTAAAGACTTAATAGAGGCCTCTATATTAAATTTGATATTTAGAATAATTCTATCGATAGGTTTATAATTTTCTAATTCTATTTCATTTTTTTTAAAATTTATAAACTTAATAAGTTTATCAAAATTTATAAAAGCACCTTTTTGTGCCCGTATTCTCTTATTTGTAATTTTCTTATGAACTAAAGAAATTATTCCATTCTCACTATCATTGCTGGAGTCAATTTTATAGAACTCTAACTGAGGATTTTTTATTTTCCCAAAACCTAACATAAACAACATGGCTATGAATGGATTTTCGGAAATATCTAGTAGACTTGTTGGCAAACCATAATGTTGTAAGATAGCTAATTCATCAGCTCGGATATCTAACATTTCTTGATTTAAAGGGACATATTTAACTTCATCAGGAAATTCTCTAGAGATATTTAGATAAAGAGATTCAAAAGTGTTACAGTATTTATTTCCTTCACTATTTTGTAAATTTCTAAATATCCCTGGTACTGTTTCCCAATCTTCTCTTTGTCCCCTATAGTAATTATAGCCTTGTCTTTGAAACGATGTAATCATTTCTTTTATTAAGTAAAATAAACTCCATGAATTTTTTTCATCTTTATATCCTAATCCCGTACCTGCACTTAATAAATATTTATTGATATCATCGATTTCATCTTGCAATTTAGAGTTTTTATTTGTTGATGAGAGTTCTAGATTTTGAATTTTGTAAATTGGTGTTAAATCTTCCTGAGGTTGGTTTATTCCAATTATATTTATTACTATTTTAAAATCATTAAAGATTTTTGAATTCAGTTGATTTTTTATTTCTTCAGGGGATGAATAATAGGTCCCTAAATTTTCATAGAATTTATCCCTAAGTAACATAAAATTCTCCTTAAATGGACAATACACCCAAATTAATAAGTCTATATTTCATAGCCGGATTGGACACATTTAATTTTTCAGCAAGGTAAGTAATAATAATTTCATCATTTAAAGTATCTAATTCCTCCCAGGTCATAGAATAATCTATTGCCATTCTATCGATTGCTTTTATGATTAACTTTTGCGGCATTAGTAGTTCTGCTGCAAACTGGTTAGCAGCTCTTTCTTTAGCATTCGCTACTGGTGTTTGTTCACGTTCAGAAATTCCTTCATGTTTTAACACAAAATGGCCTAATTCATGAGACTTAGTAAATCGTTGACGCTGTAGCGGTTCCAAAATATTAACATACATTTTTTTAGTGTCAGCATCATATTTTCCAGAATGCGAATCGAAGTATGTTTCTATAACCTCAATTCCTAATTCAGCAATAATTTTATCAATATCTATACTATATTCATCTGATTGAAGTTCAATGTCTGATATTACTTCTTTTTTATTGTCAAAATAAGACATAAAATCTGTTGAGTATAGTTCGCTATATTTATAGACTTTACACATTATAAATTCTCCTATTTATATTTTTTATTTTTATTAAAAAATTATGAATTATTCTAAGTTATCATGATACAAAAATAGTTTATATTACTATTCTAAACTAAAAAGATCTTTTAGTCTATAGATAGATTGAAAATTTAAGAAAGAAACTACCTTTACTCTGAAATAAGAGATAAAACCCTAGAAAACCTTTTCACTACTAGTCTTTTATGATACAATGGAAGGAAGTAAAGGCGCTGTTTTTCGATGTCGCAACGCCTTGGATGAATGAAAAGGAAGAGTCCCTATGGTTTTCAGATTTAAGCAAATAACTAGCTTGCATATATATATATAAACTCGCGTTTTCATACCCATTTTCAAAACCTACCAATGTTTTTGGTAGGCTTTTTGCGTTTTAGAAATGGAGTATGAACATGGCTTATACCTTATCAAAAGAATTAGAACAAGAGCTCATCGTTTCAGCACCTGAGTTACAGCCTAGTTATGCTGCCATCGTAGAATACCTAGAAGCTATCAACCAGAAAGAAGCATCTGGAAGCAATTCTCAGGAACTCCAGAACCAGCTTGCTATTCAGCTGGGACGTTTAGAAGATTTGTTGCAGGGCTATATCCAAATAAAGAAGAACCCGCATCACTACCTAGATGCAGATAAAGACCTGACGGCAGCCTATCAAGCCATTAAAGGGACGGAGCAAGATCTTCTCAAAAAATTGCAACATCTCAATCAAGCGGCCTTGCAGGATTTCCATATCAGCCAGAGACTCTCTCCTAAAGACGAGACTGCTATCCCTGTAGCAGGAAAAGCCAAAACCAAACAGGAATTGGCTATCGAGCGAGATTTGATTAACCAACTGACAAAGGGAGAAAGTCAATGGGTGTATCGACCTGAGTTAAATACAGAAGACCTCCTATGGGGAAACTTTTTTGCCAAGCTGGAAGCCAATAATGTCCGCATTTTGCAAGACCATCCCCTTACAAATTCAGAGAAAAATCAAATCAAAAATCAGCTTAATTTCGTCAACTTCTATGAAGCAGCCAAGTGGATAGCAGGGGAAAATGGCATTGCCAAGGTACAGGTTCAACGCGAAGATGCTAGTTTAGGAACCATTCGCTTGGAAGTCTTGTGGAGAAACAATGTCGCTGGTGGCAAATCCAGCTATGAAGTTGTCAACCAAGTCATCACAGGCGGAGAAGGGATTCGCCAGCGTCGTGGGGATGTGACTTTGCTAATCAATGGTCTTCCTATGATTCAAATCGAACTGAAAAGCCCTTCTCATCCTTACATGGATGCCTTCCGTCAGATTAAAAAATACGACCAAGAAGGACAGTTCAGAGGCATTTTTTCAAGTCTTCAGATGTTTGTCGTCTCCAATGTCACAGACACTCGCTACATCGCAGCTGCCAAAGACAACAAGCTAAATGAACGCTTCTTGACCAAGTGGGTGGATAGTGAAAATAGACCTCAACCCCAGCTATTTGACTTTGCAGAGTCTGTCTTGTCGATACCGAGAGCCCACGAAATGGTCATGCAGTATTCTGTCATCGACGATGACAAGAAGGCATTGATTTTATTGCGCCCCTATCAGGTTCATGCCATTGAGGCTATCCGTGAAGCCAGTCGCCAGCGCCAGTCAGGCTATATTTGGCATACGACTGGTTCAGGAAAGACCCTGACCTCTTATAAGGTTTCGCGCAATCTGCTCCAGATACCATCCATTGAGAAGACAATCTTTGTGATTGATAGGACAGACCTCGACCAGCAGACGACCAGTTCGTTTCAATCTTACGCAGAGAACGATATGATTGATATCGACGAGACCGATGATACACAGGAATTGGTTAAAAATCTGGCTTCTGATGACCGCCGTGTCGTTGTGACGACCATCCAGAAAATCAATGCTATGATTCGTCAGTTTGATGAAGGCCGTCACCAAAAGGTCTACAATCGTATCAAACAACTCAAACTAGCCTTTGTCGTTGATGAATGCCATCGTGCAGTGACTCCTGAACGCCAGCGCCACCTAGAGCACTTCTTTACAAATTCTCTCTGGTATGGGTTTACAGGGACTCCTATCTTTACAGAAAATAAACGCGAACAAAAAGGAGACCTTGCTCAGACGACCGAAGAGCAGTACGGTGACTGCCTCCACCAATATACCGTCAAAGAAGCCATCCATGATAAGGCGGTTCTTGGTTTTAATGTGGAGTATCAGACAACCATGCCTGGTTGGGCAGAAGATGAGATTGACGAGGAGCGTTATGATGACGAAGGTCACATGCTTGCCGTTTTAGATGCCATTCTAAATCGCTCAAGACGCAAACTCGGTTTCCAAAATGGGGTAGGAAAAACCTATGAAGCCATTTTGACCGTTAAAAGCATTGCCCGTGCGCAGGCCTATTATAACCTGATTAAGCAAGTTAAAAATGGAGAGAAGTCTCTAAGCATTTCGGAAAATGTTAAAAAGGTCTTGCCAGACTTTCCTAAGGTTGCTATTACTTACTCTGTGACAGAAAATGAAGCAGACTCCTATGTCAACCAAGCCTACATGGAGGAGAGTTTAGAAGACTACAATACCATGTTTGGTACCCACTTTAGCCTAGCAACCATTGCTTCCTACAATAGTGACCTCAACGACCGTCTGGCCCGTAAGAAAGAACGCTTTGCCTTCCGTGAGGAACAGTTAGACTTGGTTATCGTTGTGGATCGCTTATTGACAGGCTTTGATGCCCCTTGCCTATCGACCCTGTTCATGGACCGTCAGCCCATGAAACCCCAGCATATCATTCAGGCCTTTTCACGAACCAATCGTCTCTTTGATGAAGGCAAGAAATTCGGTCAAATCGTCACCTTCCAAACTCCTGACCGCTTTAAAGAAAAGGTGGATGAAGCTCTGAGCCTTTATTCAAATGGTGGCGAAACCAGTGTCTTAGCCCCAGAATGGCAAGAGGAGAAGGCCAAGTTTCTTGAGAAGGTTCATCAACTATTAGCCATCGCTCCAAGTCCAGAGCAGGTGCCTGATTTGGATACAGCGACAGATGCAGAATTAAAACGCTTTGCCAAGGCTTTCCAAGAATTTGACAAGCTCCTATCCTCTATACAAGTCTATTCGGACTATGATGAGAAAGTCATTCTCAGAGAGATTGGCCTCAGCCTGGAAGACATCGAGAACTTTGCCGGCCAATATCAAAATGTCATCGAAGAACTCCGCAGACGTAGAAAAGAAGACCAAGAAGATGAAGGCGTTCTGCTGGATATCGAGTATGAGCTCGAATCCATCCGCACCGACGAGATAAACTATCACTATATCCTCTCTCTCATCCAAGCCCTAATCGAAAATCGAGAAAACCTCATCGGTAAAAAGGAAAAGAGTCTGGTAGATAACTATATCGAAGATTTGAACAAGTCCAATCCCAAGTTATCCAGCCTCATCTCCAAACTCTGGCAGAATGTCCAATCAGATGCCAAGAGCTATCAGGGTCAGTCTATCATCCATAAGTTGGATGAGATGATTGAACTAACAACCCAGAAAAAGATTCGTGAAACGGCAGATTATTGGCAGATAGGAGAGGATGAACTCCAGTTCGTAGTGGATAACTACCGCATCGGACGAGACAAGCAAAATGGCGAAAAAGCCATCACCGAGTCTCAGGACTATCTGGCCTATAAGGAAGCCCACGGAGACAAGGCGCTACCAAAACTCAAATATAAAAAGCCCTCAAAGAGGACTATATGCGCATGATTTCAGAGGATATCTTACCGCTAAGGGGGAGATAAACTACCGATTTGAATTTTCTTATTTGCTAGATGTTTAACTTTATCTTGTCAAATCAGACCTTCTATTGTTTCAAAATAGGCAAAATTGAAGGATAGAAACGACAGATGGCAATCCTAAAGTGCAAAAATAGGTAAAATTGAAGAATAGACATCAAAAAAGAAAATCTAAAGTGTAGAAATAAGAAAATGGAGTAATAGAAAGGGAGTAATATGACAAAACAACCGAGTTATCGCTTTGCGGGCTATACTGAAGCTTGGGCTGAGAAGAAGTTGGGGGAAGTTGCAGAAGTCAACCCTAAATCAGTAGTTCCTGATGAGTTTAAATATGTTGATTTAGGGGCAGTGGTAGGAACAGAGATGGTTTCGTATAGAAATGAAACTATTTCTACATCGCCATCTAGAGCACAGCGATTGGCCATTAAAGGGGATGTATTCTACCAAACGGTGCGACCTTATCAGAAAAATAACTATTTATTTGAAAAAGATGATAATGATTATGTGTTTTCTACGGGTTATGCACAATTAAGACCTAGTGGAGATGGATGTTTTTTATTGTCTTATTTGCAGACTAATAAATTTGTAAATGTTGTCTTAGATAATTGTACAGGAACAAGTTACCCAGCAATAAACTCAAAAGATTTATCTGATATTTTCATTTCCCTCCCCTCCATCCCCGAGCAAACTGCTATTGGTTCTTTCTTCCAAGATATTGACCAACTCATTAGCCTTCAACAGCGTAAGTTAGAGGTGCTCAAAGAGCAGAAAAAAAACCTACCTCAAGCTCCTCTTCCCAGCTAAAGGACAAGCCAAACCCTCCCTTCGCTTCGCAGGATTTGAAGATGAGTGGCAACGACAAAATTTTGGTGATTACTTAGTTGAGTATAATGAAAAAACGGTAGTTGAGAATCAGCATGAATTATTAAGTTCTACAAATAATGGTATTGAACCGCGAGTAGGGAGAGTAAGTGGAGAAAGTAATTTAGGATATAAGGTTTTAAAAAAGGATATGATTGTATTATCCCCTCAAAATTTATGGTTGGGGAATATCAATTATAATTCTAATTATGATTTAGGAATTGTATCTCCAAGCTATAAAATATTTAACATAGAAAATGTAGATAAAAAATTTATAGCTACTCTGATACGGTATCCATATATGAACTATGAATACGGACAAGCATCTGTTCAAGGTGCAAGCGTAGTTAGAAGGAACTTAGATATTGATTTATTTAATGGTATTCAGATATTTTTACCATCTTTAGAAGAGCAATCTCTGATAGGTTCTTTCTTCCAAGACCTAGACAAGGCCATTGCCAAGCAAGAGGAAAAAGTCAACCAACTCAAAGAAAGCAAACAAACCCTACTCAGAAAAATGTTTATCTAAGATACCAAGACCGTCAAAAGCCCAGTAAAAATAGGAAACTGGCGCAGTCTTCGATGAAGACCAGACAGTTTATCTTTTTTACCCAGCTTTTAGGCCGTGTTCAATTCATAAGATACCAAGACCTCAAAAAGCTACACCAAACGAATGAAAGTTGAAATGAATAGGAGACCCTATGTCACAAACAGATTTATCAAGAGAACTCTACCAATTCCTCTGGAATGCGGCAGATATCCTGCGTGGCCAGATGGAAGCCAATGAATACAAGTCCTACCTCTTGGGCTTGATTTTCTACAAGTACCTATCCGACAACATCCTCCAAGCCGTCTGTGATAACTTGGACGAGACCTTTGAGTCCTTCCAGCAAGCGCAGCTTCTCTACGAGGAAAACTTTGCGGATGCAGATGTCAGTGAAGACCTCATCGAGGTCTTCACTGACGATCTGGGCTATGTGATTGAGCCTTCTCTGACCTTTACCAAGCTGGTTCAGTCTATCCATGAAGGAACCTTCCAGCTAGAATCCCTAGCCCAAAGTTTCCGTGATATTGAGCAGGCCAATGAAAAATTTGAAAATCTCTTCGAAGATATTGACCTCTATGCTAAAAAGCTAGGCAACACGCCACAAAAGCAAAACAAGACCATTTCTGAGGTTATGAAACAGCTCAATGACCTCAATGTCTCTGGTCATGCTGGTGATATCTTGGGTGATGCTTATGAGTACTTGATAGGCCAATTTGCCAGTGATTCTGGGAAAAAAGCTGGTGAGTTCTATACACCTCAAGCAGTCTCTCACCTCATGACTCAGATTGTCTTTGCAGGGCGCGAGCATCAAAAGGGGATGTCAGTTTACGCCCCGACTATGGGTTCTGGTTCTCTCTTGCTCAATGCCAAGCGCTATAGTAAGGAAGCTTCGACGATTTCTTACTACGGTCAGGAGTTGATTACTTCGACCTTCAACCTTGCTCGCATGAATATGATGCTTCATGGGGTTGCGATTGAGAACTATCACCTCAGCAACCACGATACCCTAGACGAAGATTGGCCGACGACGGAGCCGACAGACTTTGATGGGGTTTTGATGAACCCACCCTATTCACTGAAGTGGTCAGCAGATAGTGGATTCCTGCAAGATCCTCGCTTTTCAAGTTATGGAGTTCTTGCGCCCAAGTCCAAAGCAGATTTTGCCTTCCTCCTTCACGGTTTTTACCACCTCAAGCATAATGGTGTCATGGCCATCGTTCTTCCTCACGGAGTTCTCTTTCGAGGAGCAGCCGAGCAAAAGATTCGCCAGCACCTGCTAGAAGAAGGCGCTATTGATACAGTTATCGGCTTGCCGGCAAATATCTTCTACAACACCTCTATTCCGACAACCATTATTATCCTTAAAAAGAATCGCACCAATAAGGATGTCTTCTTTATCGATGCCTCAAAAGAGTTTGAAAAAGGGAAAAATCAAAACAATATGACCGAAGACCATATTGCCAAGATTTTGGAGACTTATCAAAAACGCGAGAATGTCGAGAAGTTTGCCCATCTAGCCAGCTTTGAAGAGATTGTCGAAAATGACTACAACCTCAACATTCCACGCTATGTCGATACCTTTGAAGAAGAACCCGTTGTTCCCCTAACCGATCTAGCAGACCAGCTCGCAGAGATTGATAAAGAGATTGGTCAAGTAGAAGCCAGACTCGCACACATGCGCAGCCAGCTAGTAGGCACAACACCAGAAGCCCAAGCAGAATTAACCGCCTATCTCGAAAAGTTGAATGAGATTTAGAGAGTAGGGGAAGAATGAAAAAACGCAGGACTGTCTGAGCCTGCGTTTTGGTTTCCGAAAATGTTCCGAGAATTATTTTTTCTTCCTAAAATATAATATTGCTTAAATTTGTTTTTTAAGACGATTGTCACGCGAAAAAGTAAACTTGATTGATAATTAAAATCTTTGATTTTATCGTGTTTCTAAGATATATTTTAAAATATTCACGCGAAAATCACGCGAATATTTGTAATCAAAATTCAATTGAAAAATGTAGTCATTCGAACGATTTCCCTTGCAATATAGTGAAATTAACAAAAAGAAAAAAACGCTTGGAACAGCGTTTTTCTTCTGTATTGATTCGTATTGAATGCTTACTTAACTTCGGTAAAGAGTATGTTATTTTTAATATATGTAATAACATTTAAAAACCTTATTTTGATAGGATTTTATTTAATAGAAAATAAATGTTAAGTAGAGAGATATGAATTTATAGAAGTTTAATCAGTTAGAAATCAGTTAAAAAAAAATTTAGCTTTTCTCTTGCTTTTCTGATAAGCATGTGATAGAATTATAGTGTAAGATACGATAGAACACAAGGAGAGAAAATGAGTAGAGAATATAAAACAGTCAGGGTGGCCCATGAAACTAAGTATTGGCTAAATGAACTTATTTTTTTGAAGGAAGAACAACTAAAAAGTGAAAAAAATTCTTTAATAGATAAGTATGAGGCAAAATTGAAAGAATATGAAGATTTTTCTCAGGGATATTCTCCGACTTTGTCTATTATGGTTTCTAGTGGAAGTGTTTTAGAGGCTGCTTATTATTTTGTAAAAGAGAAAGATGATAGACAGGAGATTGAGTGGTCTCAAGTGTTTGCAGAAATAGCAAGCCAAAAAGTGGATTACTCGCAAGAAGTGGGCACGATTACTCCGAGATTTTATCTCTTTAGTGATGTGTTACAAGGTTTAGAGGATTATAGATATAAATTGAAACCAGACTCCATGCAGAGAGTGATCAATTTAAATTATGTTATCAAAATTTTTATATACCTTTATTATCGTGCTAACCTAAAAGACATTGAACTATTAAAATCAAAAAGAACTAATAAGTAATAAGGATGAGGCTCATCTTTATTATTTAGAATTAAAGTTTTATAGTGTTATACACTTTATTTTTTAAGAAAATAGTTCTACTGAGTTTTACACGATGGAACGAAAAGGAGGTAGAGAATGGAAGCTCGTGCTTCACCGAAAGTTACTTAAAATTATATTATAGCAAAAAATATTAAAGGAGAAAAAATATGGTTAGAACATTTAAAGACATTTTCATTAGTGAGAAAATGGAAATGCCCAATATCAATGGAGTTAAACGAGTTCAAAGCTGTAATTTTGATAGCTCAGTACAATTTATCTTAGACGCTGAATCGCGAGAATTTTTAAAGAAACACTTACCAATTGTGGGTGTAATCTATGAGCCGACTTTGAAGAAATTCGCAGAAAACATCATTATTCTTAATCGTCAAAAACATCGTATTTCTGATGCGTCTAGAATTAGTCTAATGAATAAGCCGATTTATCAAGGTTACAAGGGAACTTCTTTTTACACCTCTATAATTGAAGCTTAGTAATACGAGTCTGGGACAAAAAGATTTTGATTTTAGGAATTCTTTATTATAAATTTTTAAAATCGATAGATTAGACAAAAAAAGCGAACAAGAAAGAATACTGAGTGTCAGATAACTGATTTTGTTCGCTTTTTATATTTAAGGTTAGACTATTGTCTCAGGTTCTTTTAATAAAGGAGAAACACAATGAAACAATTTCAATATTTTTGGGAGAGTAGCACGTTCGTGTTGCTAGCTATTATTTCTGTGTTAGCTGGATTTACTGCGGACGGTATAAACTTCAAGGCATATACTCCGTGGCTATCAATTAAAGCTGCGCTATTATTGTCGGTAGTCGTATTGGTTATTCAGCTGCCTGCTCTAATTATGATGTTAGTTGAGAGAAAAAAACAAGAAAAACTTGAATAAGTGGGGTGTATCTATATGGGTATATTTGGTCGGTTATTGTTGTGGAATAGAGAACGAGTAAGGAATTTTAAGCCTAGTCTCTATCTTCCTTTCAGATATAGTAAAGCTATTTCAATTTCCTTTTACGGTGTTTTTATAGTTCTTTTGCTTAGTATTTTCGCCAATTTTCAAACAAATTTAGCAAGTACTATTGTTGCGACCTTATTCTTAGGGATTATTGTATTGGCCTTTAGATATTGGAAACGGAGACGATTAAAGTTTTTTAATAGTGTCAGCTATGCCTTAAATTATATGGTAATTTCTAATAAGTTTTATGAAAGTCAAGTGATTAACGGTAAGGAAAAAATCATCAATTATATTCCGCTCCAGTATCAAGAAACTGAGCAAGATGTCCGAGTGGCATGCCTGAAATATGGGGGTAAGTACGATTCTAAAGCGAATCAACTCGGCTCCCTTCTATCTAGTTCTGTATCTTTAGAGTTAGAAGAGATGATTGAATATACTAATTCCGTGATGTATATTTTCCCTAAATCTGCTGAAAAGAGATTAACTTGGGAGGACACCCTACAAACTACAGAGATAACGATTTCTGCCGATAAGAATTGCTGCTGGCGACTAGGAGCTCCGCCCCACGTGCTTATAGCAGGTTCGACGAAGTCAGGAAAAACGGTGATGATAGAGAACCTTGTGGCTCAATATTTAACTTTAGGGGCTGAAATAAAATTGCTTGACCCTAAAAATGGCGACTTGAGTTGGCTAGTTGGTAAGAAGCTAGAAGATAGATTAAGTTATAAGGTAGTATATAATTCTCCATTCCAGATTGCTGGTGCTTTAAGAGAGGCTGTCTTGGAAATGAATAGACGCTTTCAGGTTATGGCAGATAACCCAGATATATATGTTTCCAAGGGGAAGGTTTTGTCTTGGGCTGATGTTAAGGGGAATTACCCTCTTGTAGTAGTACTTGATGAAGGGATTGCCTTTAAAACTGAGGCCGAGACGTCTAAAGAAGGGAAACAAGCCTATCAAGAGGCAATGTCAAATCTTGGGAGTCTCTTGGTAAAATCACGCCAAGCTTCAATAGAGGTGATAGTCGGTTTACAGAGGGCCTCAAGTGACTTCATTCCGACGTATATGAGGCAAAACTTTGGAGTAGCTCTCTTGTTGGGGTCAACTACTGCTGATTCAGATTCTTGTCGCATGATGTTTTCAAGTCAAGAGATTGATTATAAGACTTGTGGTATTGGCGAAGGATATTGCCAAATAGATGGGGTGCTTCCTACGCCTAAGTTTGTAGAGACACCGTTCAAGTCTGACGAACTAGACTTTGAGGCATATTTTGATGAAGCTTGTGATAGGTATATGAGGATGCGAAATGAACGAAATTAGTGTTGTTGTCAAGTTATCGAATGGAAGTTTAATGGGTGCTACTGAATGTGATGAGAATCCTTATAAAGCATTGTTAAAAATTTTACAAGTAGTCCATATGCAAATTGTAGATGAATTAGAATAATGTAAGGTGGTATTTGAAATGCTGTTGAAGCATATTTGCGAGGTATGTGAAAAAAGTGAAATCATTGATTCAGATTTAGCTTTTGATAAAGGATGGGAATATCCTCCAATAATGGGTAGTTTTAGGATTTTATCCCCCAGAACCTGCCCTAATTGTACGATTGAAAAAACTGTGTGGTGGGCATTAGCTATGGAGGGTAAGTCTCTTGAAGATTTATCAAAAAGGCAAATAGAGGTATTAACGAGGATAAACAATGAACCGTTGAGTATTTTACCAAACTCAGATGACGGTCTTTCGAGCTAGCAAAATAGGGACGATTGCCCAGGAGGGGCAGAATCGAGCGGAGCGTTCTTCTTTTTGCTAGGGAGAAAGAGCCAACCGACTGCATTGCAGGAGGTCAGAAAAACAGCCCCAGTACTAATAGGGGGTGCACACATACATGAAATGTACTCTAAACCCTTGGTACGTAAGGGGTTACGGCTTGCTAGTTGTGCCAAGAGGTCGCAAACTCTTGGGAGAGTAAGGATGAGAGGTGTTTTCATGTAGGATACGGAATTAAGGAGAAAAAATATGGTTTACAATATGACAGATACAAACATTAAAATTGGATTGCTTGACCTTGAAATGTCACAGTTTGATATTCCTAAGAAAGTAGTGATTTTGTCAGTTAGGGTGAGCAACAAATACAAAGAAATCAACGGTGAAAACGTGAAGACAGATGAAGTAAGTAAAATTACTTCTACTGTGCTTGACGCTGACAAAGTGAAAGTTCTAACTGAAATGGGAATTTCTACTGATGACTTAAAAGCGATTAACCTAGAAATTATCGGAAATCTGGATAAGATTGCAAAACTTGCTCAAAATGATTCTTTGTTGAATGTTTCTGTTGAATTGATTCGGCCTAAGGTTCGACTAGCTTGGAACATGGCTAGAAGTAATTGGGCGGGTGTAAAAATTGTGTGTGAGGATATTAAAATTCTAGGAGAATAATCCTATGAATACTGTTAGAATAGATTATTTTGCTGTGACTGTTAAGGATGTTCCGCCAGAGAGAGTTCTGACAGACATCCTTCTGATTCCTCTTGAAAACTTTTCCTTGAATGATTGGGGCATAAATAAGTATAAGCAACATTATTCTTGTTCAGAAATTAAGGTGTATTTTAATGCTGATAGGCTTTCTATGGGTGTATTTATCGAATTAAAAGGGCAAGGTTGTCGTCAATATGAAGAGTTTTTAAACAGTAACGAAAATAATTGGATTGCTTTGATAAATCGTTTATATCATCATAATGCCAACTTTACTAGACTAGATATTGCCCACGACATATTTGATGGTAGCTTAGATGTTCAACGAATATATGACTATTGCAAGAAAGGATTATGTATCTCGAAAGCAAAACACTTTGAATATCATGAGAAATCAGTTCTAGATTCTGGTGAGCGTGTAGGAGAAACAGTTGCAATAGGTTCACGAGGTAATCAGCAGTGGTGCATATATAATAAACGCATGGAGCAACTTGGTAAGCAAGAGCTTGTAGAAGTTTCGTCTTGGATTCGCGCAGAGCTTAGATGTTGGCAGGAAAAGGCTAATATAATTGCAGAGCAGTTATTTTTAAAACGTCCCTTATCGTCAATCTATTTTGAAGCTATCAATGGTCATTATCGCTTTGTTCGTCCAAATGCGACAGATAGCAATCATTGGAGAAGAAAAAAAGTCAAGTGGTGGATAGATTATCTAGGAACTGAAAACCAGACAGTTCTTAGTATTACAAGGGCTAAAACGACACTACGGCAGTCGGAGGCTTGGACAGAGAAACAAGTTGCGAAAACATTAGCAAAAGTCTATATTGCAAAGTATCAGGCCTATGATGTTCAAAAGGCGGAAGATTATATTCAAAGCTTGCTCAAAGAGGGACTTTCAAGGCTAACTGATAATGATGAAAAGGATATAGAACAATATATAAGAGAACAGAATAGTTCCCATTTTTGGGGACAAAAAAAGACGACTTGAAAATAAGTCGCCTCTAAAAATTAACTAACTAGATTATAGCATAAGAAAGGAAAGTATTCCAATGATAGAGCTTAAGACAAAGTCAGACTATGATTTAACTAAAAATTGGTATCGGAAGAAAGAATTTTTAGATGAACTTTGGAAGGGTATGAAATTACCTACATTGGATCACTATATTCGTCAAATGAGAAATAGTCCATATTCTTTTGGAATTTGTGGAACCCATGGGAATGTCTTTATTCATGCGGAGGTGTTTAAAGATTGGTTTGATTATAAGATTTTCCATGAAAATGAGGCAGTTATAGCTTAGTATAAGGGGGTAAAAATGAAGGTAGGTAAGACTACTCGAGTTCTGACTGTTTATCAATGGAAACCAGACCCTTCTAAAAAAGGAAATGTGCTTGTTAAGTTTGCAATGAGATATACTCATCCTTTGATAACAAAAAGTCGTTATAAGTACCTTACAAGGGGAGAAAATAAAGGGTGGTATACGACTAAGGCAATACCAACAGGAAAGGACAGTAAGGGACACGAGAAGTTACTTATTTCTGATATAAAGAATAGTCAGCTGATTACAAAAGTTTCAAAGATACTAAATGAAATGATTGATGAAACTGTATTAGATTTGACTGGAGAAAAACCAAAGAAATTAGAGCCTAGTAAAACTTTATGCCTCAAAGAGATAGCTAGACCGTATGATGAAAACAACGAATTATACGGTTTAGCTTTTAAGTGGTGGGTCAATCGTGTTAAGCCTGCCAAGAATACTCTAAAGACTAGAGTTAGTGTTTATAACCAGCATATTTCCCCATATTTCAACGAAAATATGAGCCTTAAACAGTTCTGTATGGAACAGGAAAAAATGCAAGATATTATAAATAATTCAAGTGAGGGAACTTCAAAGAACATTCATATCTATCTTAAAATGATATTTGATTGGGCGGTAGAACAAGGAAAATTAACAGCGTCGCAACACCCTATTTTGAATAAGAGGGTTAAGCGTAAGACACTAACAAGTGCAGAGGAGCAGGCGAAACTCAGGGAAGATATAGCTGAAAAATATCTTGAAGTTGAAGAAGCTAATCAAGTATTTAAGATTATTGAAAACTGGACTAAGCGACATAATAATGAACTAGTTGCTGATGTACTCAGAATTATCTACTTGACAGGAATGAGACCGAGTGAAGCATTAGGTTTGAATGAAGATGTTTTAGATTTCAAGAATAAACTCATTAAGATTCATTGGCAGAGGGCAAGCCATAATAAGACTGACAAAGAAATGGCAGAAGAAGGCTTGCGTGATGAGAAGGAACGATATAGAGCAATTCTAAAAACTAAAGAAAGCGTTAGAACTATTCCAATGTCACCAAAAGTAGAACAAATTTTATTGAAATATATTGAAAGAAATAAGTTTCAAGCTAGATTCAATCCGACTTATCATGATATGGGATATATCTTTACTAGAGTATACATAAAGGGGAAGAATCAGCAGGGGAGTCCATTGTATCATACAGAAATTTCAATGTTTTTAAGAGGAGGAACTAGTCAGTCTGCAAAGTATAATAAGAAAAGTGGGAAATCCTATAAGGATATTGACGACCTAGTCGATTTTGGTAGACCTGTTCACATAGTTCCCCATATGTTCCGACATAGTTTTGTTTCAGTCATGGCTGATAAGAATGTAAGCCTAAACGTTATTCGAGAGTTTGTGGGACATTCAGAAGATAGTAGAGAAATAGAAAAAATTTATCTTCATGTCATGCAAAAAGGAAAACATAAGATTGAACAAGCTATGGTAGATTTGGCTGAAATAATTACTTGATTTATCTTCACCAGTTGAGATTCAGTTGTTTTGTTAAAATCAAACGAAAAAAGCCTTTGAAACTTTGATTTCATAGGCCTTTAATTATTATTTTAGTATTCTTGCTATGATTATGAATATAGAAATAACAATAATACTAACTAAACTTATCAATAAAATCTCAATGTTATTAGTAAAGATATTTATTACTTGAAGAACAGATACGGAAGCAATAATAAAAAGTATTGCTTCCATAAGTTTAGTATTTCGTAATTCATTAAATTGATATTTTTCTTTAATTAAGTCATATTCCTCTTGCTTTACTTTTTCTACATATTCATCGTGAGTGAAATCAGAGTGCTCTTTAAGATGATTAAAAAGTTCAAAAATAGGTCTATAATTAAGTCGGTACATAAAAATATATGATTTTTTATAATTGTGAGCCCATTCATTAAACTGAATAAGATGTTTTTCATTTGAAAGGTGGAATTTTTCAAGTCCGTCCATAATAGTTTCTTCAAGGCAAACTAATTGAAAAAAAGGAGTAGCCGAAGCTAAAAAGAAGCTAGCTTGTTGTAGAAAATTGGACTCAAAATTATTAGAATTATTGTTTTTCCAGATGACATAATTAGAACCTTTGTTTATGTAGTTAATGTATTCTAAATCAAAATAGTCTGTTCTGTAATATTTTGATTTATTCATAGAGGATAGAGCTTGTGAAGTATATGGAGCGTTAATCATCCAAGTATACAATTTGTCTTTTTTAAAGAATTCTAATTTATTCATATCTTTCATATTAGTAATGAAATGGAGTGTAAAAACCCGTTCGCTTAATTGAATGCCTCCACTTATTGAAGATAATTCTTTTTTTATATAATTTAAAATATCATCTAACTGTTGAGAAGAGTCCAAAGAGTATGATTTGTTTCGCTTTTTAAAATCAGGAAAGAGTTTGGCTATCGTTTTGGTATACGGGTGTTGAAAGTCGACATCATAAAAAGAGTCTCTCAAATCCTCAAATAAATCAATTACTATTGATCCATTTTGATATACGGTAAGTGTGACAAAGTAGAGGTATATTTTGCTCTCTTTACCAAATTCTATAAGAGGAGTGAACACAAATTTAATAAATTGATTACTCTCTGTGCTATATAACCATTTTTGCTTTTCCTTCTCAAGTTTGATAAAGTATAAGTCAAGATAGTCATTGGTCTTTTTATCAATCGCATCTTTCAAATGATGTATTTCAGAGGGGATATTCCAAAATTTATTTTTTTTAGCAATAAGTTGGTTATCTTTAGTACCTATTAAAATCATTATCGTGGCAGGATGATTTTCAAATTTATTGGTAATAATTTGTGTTAACTTTTTATTATCAATTTTATATAGGTCTGTACTTAACATATAAAAAGAAGTTATTTTAAATTCTTTGATTTTTTTAGAGACTTCAGAAATTTTTTCTCCCCAATTAATATTGATGGTCTTCTTCATACTAGGCTCCTTGATGATTTTCAAAATAATTATATCAAAAAATTTAACTAATTACCACAAATAAAAAAAGAGTCACTGTTGTTCGTAATATGTTCGGATGCCGAGGATTTCATTCTCTACGCATCCTTTGCCGTACAGATCATCCGTTATCTCGTGTACGGGCAGGCCGTTGAGTTCGACCAACGCCTTCGTATAGGTATAGAGGAAAGGGCTATCCGTTTTCAGATGGATACGTCCCCCCCTTTCGAGTACTTTGTCATAGAGCGAGAGGAACCGCGTTCCGGTCAGTCGCTTGCCTACTTTCTTCATCTGCGGATCGGGGAAAGTGATCCATATTTCGGCTACCTCTCCTTCGGCAAAGAACCGATCCAAAAGCTCTATATCCGTCCGAAGGAAAGCTACGTTGGACATCCCTTCTTGAAGAGACTCTTTGGCACCGGCCCACATGCGAGCTCCTTTGATGTCGATGCCGATAAAGTTTTTCTCCGGAAACCGCTTGCCCAGACCTACCGTATATTCTCCTCTCCCGCAACCCAGTTCCAAGACTATGGGATGATCGTTGTGGAAAAAGTCCGTGTGCCAACGCCCCCTTAGCGGAAAACCGCTCTCCTGTTGCTGCAAAACGGCAAAAGGATATTGGAAGACGTGAGGGAACGTCTCCATGTCGGCAAATTTGGCCAGCTTGTTCTTACTCATGCCCAAGTAGAGTATCAGTCCTCTTCGAAGAGATTGATACTCTCGCAGTATTCGAGTTCGCCTTGCACGACAAAGCGTATCTCGTCGGCAGAGAAGTGGCCTACCTCATCCCGTGCAGCATTCTTGACAACGTACTCCACAAGCTCGTCTTCGTCCACCTCCAC
>ENA-OWNK01000307-OWNK01000307.1-metagenome-genome-assembly--contig:-NODE-307-length-23653-cov-9.122256_pt1 | contig 23653 bp, 17 predicted proteins | sample MGYA00245343_ERZ651121 | MGnify/ENA primary metagenome ERZ651121 (study PRJEB26857, sample SAMEA4031775) | metagenome | biome: human; feature: oral; material: saliva | place: Philippines | collected 2014... | reverse complement strand
AAAAATGGCCGAAGATTTGACCGATTATCTGCTCGGTCTTTCGCTCAAAGTAAAATACATCCACTCCGAAGTCGAAACCTTCGAGCGCGTCGAATTATTAAAAGGGCTGCGTGCGGGAGAGTTCGACGTGCTCATCGGCGTCAACCTGCTCCGCGAGGGCCTCGACCTGCCGGAGGTCTCGCTCGTGGCCGTCATCGACGCAGACAAAGAGGGCTTCCTCCGCTCCCACCGCTCGCTCACGCAGACGGCCGGGCGCGCGGCCCGTAACCTCAACGGCCGCGTGATCTTCTACGCCGACAAGATCACCGACAGCATGCGCATGACGATCGACGAAACGAATCGCCGACGCGAAAAACAGCTCAATTACAACCGCGCACACGGCATCACCCCCCGCACTGCCATCAAACAGACCTCCGCCTCCGTGCTGGGCGATCGCGCACAAGCATCCGCCGTGCCCTACGCTTACACCGAGCCCGAACCCTCGCTCGTTGCCGAGCCGGTAGTGAGCTACATGACCCGTCCACAACTCGAAAAGGCCATCGAACGTGCGCGCCGTCGGATGACAGAGGCGGCCCGCAAACTGGAATTCATCGAGGCAGCACAATACCGCGACGAAATGCTGAAGCTCCAGGAGCTGCTCGACGGAAAACCGAAGGACGACGAACCGCAACCGAAGGAGGGTCGGCGATGAAACGTGTGATCAGCATCTTGCTCTGCGCCTGGTGGGCGATCGCGTCGAGTTCGGCAGACGATTGGTCGGGAAACTTGACGTTTTCCGTAGCAGATATGGCAGCTTTTAACGGCTGCATGGGGACACTCCGATCTGTCGCCGACCCGCGCCCCATCGGCGACGCCACACTCGCCGCCGCGCGATACTTCGTCGGCCGTCCCTACGTCGCCTCCACGCTCGAACGGGAGCCGGAACGCCTGGTGGTCAACCTCCGCGAATGGGATTGCACCACGCTCGTCGAGTCGGCCGTCGCCTTAGCCCGCACCGCCCAAAGTCCCACGCCGACGTTTGACGTTTACCTCCGCGAACTCTCCCGCCTACGCTACCGCACGGCCGTCATCACCGACTATACCGACCGCCTGCACTACTTCACCGACTGGATCTACGAAAACGCCCGCCGCGGCCTCGTGCGCGACGTCACCGCCGAGATCGGCGGCCGCGTGCAGCTGGTCGGCGACGACCTCTTCAGTGGAGCGGGCACCCACCTGTGCGGTCTGTGCGATCGGACGCGCCGGGATGGCAGCCGTGATACGCGGGATACCACGCAGGTCGGTGTCGGCGTGGACAATGCGACCGCGAATGCGATCACGCGACGCGTAGGTGGGCGCGGGGATCGGGGCGACGGTCCACGCGCGAGCAGGAGTGTCTGCAACCTCAACGGCCTCTGGCACCTCGACGTTGAACACGAGGGAGGGAACGGAACCGGTCTGGGTTGCAGGCTCGGCACCGTCAGCACGAGGAGCGGACGCAGACGCGGCGGACGATGAGGACACGCGCGGAGCAACCACGGCCTCGTCGCTAGCCTTCGTGGCCTCAGCCTTGCGAACCTTAGGGGCGGACGACGCGGGTCGCCCACCGCGCACGTCGGCGCGCAGCTTCGTGAGCTGCGCGAACTCACGCTCGGACGCGCGCTGCGAACGCACGGCCGCGACGCGGGAGGTGAACAGCGACGCCACCAGCGCGGCAATCGGGACAAGGATCCAGGTCCACGCGATCGAGGTGGCAGCAATAACGATGGTAAGGATGACCATGGACAGCGCGCAAATACCCGTCATCACCATGCGGCGACGGCCGGCAGCGATCTCAGCGGCCAGGCGAGCAGCACGGCGCGCGCGCAGCCGGGCGATGTCTCGGACAGCCTTATTGTTGCGGCGGTCAATGACGGGCCGAGTGCGTCCAGTGGCGACTGTATGCATGCTTCCTCCGCTCGTCAGTGCGCGCCGCGCCAAGATCGTTCCGGTGGCACGATCACACATGTCCAATTCTGACGCATCCATGTGAATCATGCGCAGGCTCGGGGAGAATCGGTCGATCTCACGCGACTCAACGATGGCCATTCTGCGTTCGACCAACTGCGGTACGGTCGCGAGAAGCGACACAAATACCGCTGCGATGACGAGTCCACCAATTTCCACCCTTTCAACGTAGGATGGTTAGCGAGTAGCAACTTCGCCAAAATCGGGCGTGTCGGACTCTTAAACCTAGCGGTAAGTATGAAATAAGCAATAACTGTCGCGTTCATAACACCTGCACTATGCGCATCAGCGAGACGGTGGTGATCAGTGCCGCGAACACCCCCGAGCACCACCACAGTCACACAGTCGTCAAACAGGAAGAACACCACAGTGACATACTTGACAATTCTCACAATTGGTTGACATCACAAGAAGACACCGCATCGCCACGACGCCGCAACCACCGCTCGCCCGCGCGCAGCAACCGCACGGCGTCAAGCCCGGAAAGACGCACCAACCCCGCTCAGGAAATCGCGGGACTTCCCCACCGCCGCTGTACGAGGCCCCCCTCAGGCAGCGACTCGGAGTCGATAAAGAACGCAACATGGTCGGCCCACTGGCCCGCAATGTGCATGAAGCGAGGGCGCAACCCCTCCTCAGTCAGGCCAAGGCCTCGACACACGCCGAGCGAACGCTCATTCTCGGGGCGCACGCACACCTCGACCCGATGCAGGCCCAGCTCCCCCACCACCAGATCAAGGACGAGGGCCGCGCACAGGGAACCCAGGCCTCGTCCCGCCCAATTCGACACAATCCAGTAGCCCAGCATCCCCGACGACATCGCGCCCCAATGGACGTTCGAAATGCTGAACTGCCCGACGAAGCGACCGTCGATTCGGACGCCAAAAATCAGGCCGGTCCCCTCGCGGTGGTCGCGATCAGCGCGGCGCATGTACTGGGAGAAGGTGGGAATATGCTCGAGCGTGTCCGGGGGCAGAGTCGCCTCCCACGGGCGCAGCCAGTGCCCGTCAGCGCGGCGCACAGCATCAAGGTCGCGGTGCTCCTGGCCGAGCACGGGGCGGATGACGAGCTCCCGCGGATTCGGGCCACCCGCAGGGTCGGGGCGCAAAAACCTGCGCCCCACAGGATCCGTCACGCGCAGCGTGAGCATCTCGATATCGCGCCCCCACACGCACGTGGAGCGCCGCAGCAGACACCTCATTCGAGGACCAGGCACTGCAAGGTATCCCCCACGCGCACGTTCGTCACGTCCTCGGGGACAACGGCCAGCGCATTGGAGTCCGCGAGCGCGGAGAGCAGCAACGAGGCCGGGGTCCCCATGACGGAGGCGTTGTAGCCGGCGCGCGGGGAACCCGTGAGGCGCACGCGCACGAATTCGCGGCGACCGCGCGGGGAGTACCAGGAGCGGTCAATGACGGCTCGCACGACCGGACGGTTGACGGTGGTCCACCCCTGCATGTGGCGCAGCGCGGGGCGGACGAAGACCTCGAAGCAGACCTGCGCGGACACCGGGTCACCGGGCAGGCACACGATGGGGGTTCCGGGACGCTCATCGTCACCACCGACGGTGCCCACGCCCATGATGTGGCCAGGCCAGGCGGCGACGCTATCGAAGCGGACAGTACCGAGGGCACCGAGGACCTCGCGGACGGTGTCGCCGCTGCCGTACGAGATGCCGCCGGTCGTCAGGACGAGGTCGGCGCGCACCAGCTGGTCCTCGATCGTGTCGCGCAGGCGACCTCGCTCGTCGGGGACGGCGGCGACGCGGAAGGTTTCAGCGCCGGCGTCAGCAACGGCCGTGGCCAAGGCGTGACCGTTGGCGTCGAAGACAGTACCGGGGCGGGCCTCGCCGCCGGGTTCGACGATCTCGTCGCCAATGGAGATGATGACGACGCGCGGTCGCGGGTGAACGAGCACGTGGTCACGGCCCACGCCGGCCAGGAGCGCCATTTGGCGCGCGCCGATACGCGTACCGGCGCGCAGCACGGTCTCGCCCTGCGCAACGTCCTCGGCGCGGCGGCGGATGTTCTCTCCGCTGGCGGGGGCGGTGCACAGGGCGACCTGAGCGACTCCGTGGTCGGTAAACTCGAGGGAAACCACAGCCTCGGCACCCGTGGGCATGGGCGCGCCGGACGCGATACGGATCGCGGTGCCGGGCACGAGGGCGGCGGGGTCGACGGCACCGGCGCGGATCTCCTCGGTGACGGGAAGCGTCACCGGCGTCTCCAGGGTTGCTCCCTCACAGTCGCGCACGCGCACGGCGTACCCGTCACACGCGGACAGGTCGGCGACCGGAAGGTTGAAGGGTGCCTGCACGTCCTCCGCGAGCACGCAGCTCACTGCGTCGGCAAGCTTGACGTCGAGCGGGGGCACCGCGTGAGCGACGGCCTGGCAGTCCTGGTAGAAGTCGGCAACGCTTCGCATAGTTCTCAGTCCTCGAGCTTGGAGCGAAGGAACTCCCTGAGTTCCCCTCCAAGCGCCGGGTCCTCAAGGGCGAGCGTCACGTTTGCCTCGAGGTAGCCGAGTTTGTCCCCGGTATCGAAACGACGCTCGTCAATAACTACACCGTACAACCCTCCACCCTGTTCTTCGGGGAGGCCGATCATGCGCGCGTACCCGTCTGTGAGCTGATACTCACCGCCGGCACCCGGTTCGATGTTTTCGAGGGCAGTGAACACGGCCGGGTCCAGCAGGTAGCGTCCGACGACGGCGTACTCGGACTTGACCTCGTCGAGCGGGGGCTTCTCGGTGACGTCGGTGATGCGCATGAGCTGCCCCTCCTCCAGGTCGACGCCCTCGGGCACGGGCAGCACCTCAACCGCGGTAGAGGCGTAGGCGGTGGCCTGCTCGGGCGTGACCTTCAGCAAGGCGACAACGCTGCCGCCCAGGGCCTCGCGGACCTGGATCATCTTGCGCAGCAGCCGCGAGCCGGGTTCCATGAGGTCGTCCGGCAGTAGGACCGCGAAGGGGGCATCGCCCACGTGGGACTTCGCTTGGAGGATCGCGTGGCCGAGGCCGAGGGGGTGCCCCTGGCGCACGGAGTGGACACGCGCATACTTCTTGTACTCGTTCACGTACTCGAGGGCCTTTTCCTTGCCGGCCTTCTCGAGGTCGGCCTCGAGGCCGGGCTCAGCGTCGAAGTAGTCTTCGATGGCCTGCTTACCCGCGCGGGTGACAAACAGGACGTCTTCGATGCCAGCGTCGGTGGCCTCACGAACGATGTATTCGATCGAGGGGCGGTCAACGACGGGAAGCATCTCCTTGGGGACCGACTTCGTGATGGGCAGGAAGCGGGTTCCGCGACCGGCCGAGGGGACAACGGCGTGCACTACAGGCTGGTTTTTCTCTGACATACTGCAAGGGTAGCGAAGAAACGACCGAAGAGGGAGACGATGGCCACAAAAACAACTCTCCGCGCGGAGATTCGAGGTCGGCGCCGGGGTCGCCGAGCACTCCCCGGCACCTCGATTGGCGCACCGTCGTCAGATACTGACCAAACTCCCCTGCCAGTACGTCACCGTGCCGAAGCGGAAGGGATCGCCTTCCAGGTGCGCGCCCTGGCCTCGTCGATGGGGTCCGTCGCCTTGCCCGCGCTCTTCGTGCCCACTCCGCTTGAGCCGGACCTGTCCCTGACGCTCGGCCTCTTTCCCCGCGCGCTTCTTCCGGTCCTCGTTGACGAGGCCGGGGTGGCTCTGAGCGGACCGCGCTGGGGACTGTGGGAGGCAGGGCAGGCGTTGGTGATGCCTGGGAGGCCTCCCGCTCAGCCATCGGGCGAGGCATTGGCGTCGGAAGCGCTGGCTCGGGCCGACCTGATTCTCGTGCCCGCGCTGGCCGGGGGCCTGGACGGGACGCGCCTGGGGCAGGGCGGCGGCTGGTACGATCGCACGCTCCCCCACCGCTGCCCCACCGCGCCGGTCGTCGCCGTCATTTTTGACGGCGAGGTGCTGGAACCCGGCCAGATCCCCCTTGAGGCGCATGACATGCCCATCGACGCGATCATCACGCCCACGCGCACGATCCGTGTCACGAGGCCCTAACAAACGCACTAGGCCACATCGATCAATCGTTTGTCACCTATCTCTCAGAGGCCCATTATCTGCGGCATTGCAGTAACGCCGCCGCAAATTGGCGATACTGCGACGAATATTACCCCCCTGCTCGCTATCGTCACGACGAAAGTCCCCCTAATGTTCTCCGTGGTAACAGCGCGCCCGCGTGGCGCCAGCCCCGGCGGCTCCCGCCCGCCACGCCGAGTTTCCTCGGCGGTTCAGACGTGTCGGCTCAGCCGACCTTTCACACAGGAGAACCCATGCTTAAGGGCTTCAAGGAATTCATCTCTCGCGGCAACGTCGTTGAGCTGGCCGTCGGTGTCATCATCGGTGCCGCCTTCAAGAACATCGTCGACGCCCTCGTCGACGGCATCATCAACCCGCTGATCGCCGCCGTCATCGGCAAGCCCGACTTCTCGGATGCCTTCATCCTCACCCTCAATGGCACCGACGTGAAGTTCGGCGTCCTGATCACCGCCGTCATTAACTTCCTCCTCATGGCCTTCGCGATCTACTTCTGCATCGTTGTGCCCATGAACGCCCTCAACGCCCGCCGTAAGAAGGATGCGGACGAGACCCCCAAGGAGGTCTCCGAAGAGGTCCAGCTCCTCACCGAGATCCGCGACGCCCTCGCCAAGGGCGACCGCGCCTGATTCTCTTGCCCTCTTCGCGAGGGAATGCGGGGCCGATGCGTGCATCGGCCCCGCATTTTTGTATCCACCAACGTGCCCCGGCAACTGGGTTATAGGACACTACTCCACCTGGTTCTGCACGCGGGCCGCCGCCACCGGGCACCGACACCCGGACAGGCCCGGGGGAAGCCGCCGAGCGGGCAACCTCGCTCCTACGCGCGGGCCTGGGCGTGCGGGGGCACGTTTTCGAGCAGGCGCGCGTCGTTGGCACCGTCGCCCCGGTCGGGGGCGTCGGCCATGGAGCCGGGGCGTGTGTCTTCGGGGCGCACGCGGTCTTCCCAGGAGGGCGGCAGGCCCTCGGCGATGAGGTGTTGGTCCACCTCGGACACGAAGCGCGCGACGCGGCGGCGCTTGCGCGGGGTGGGAGCCTCACTCACCGGAGGGATCCTGATCGCCAGGCTCGGCCTCATCACCGGGAGCAGCGTCCTCCGAGGAAGCGGCAGGGGCCTCCGGCTTGGTGCGGCGCACGACGTTGCCGAGCACCGCGTCGGACTGGAAGCCGCGGCGCGTGATGCCCAGGGCTTGGCGCAGTTCTTCTGCGGTCTCCAGGTCGGTGCGTTCGACGCCGTCGGAGCGAACCCAGGCGGCCATTTCATCGAGCTGATCGTCGGAGTAGGCGGCCAGCGGCAGGCCCCTGGCAATCGCGGGACGCGGGCCGCGGTTCTCCTCGGAGGCGCGTTCCTTTCGCTTGATTTCCAGCAGCATGCCGGTCGTGTCTTCGTCGGCTTTCTTGCGGCGTTTGGATTCTTCGTCGAGGCCGTCGTCCAGCATGGGCGGGCGCGGTTTGGCGGGCGCAGACGGGGTATCGTCACCAGACTCGGAGGCGGGTTCCGTCGCAGATGCCTGAGCGTCCTTCGCGGCGACGGGGGTCGAGGCCTCAGCGGAGCCAGCACTCACCGCCGAGTCGTCCGCACCGCCGGTTGCGGACGAGGTGTCGGCCTCGTCGTCGTCAACGTGCGCAGGCACGGCGACGGCGGGCGTGTCGGAGCTGACGTTGAGTTCGTCGAGGGCGTCGAGGACGGCGTCGACGATTGTGTTGGTTTCCTTTTCCGGGTCGATGAACAGGGCCATGGACAGGGCGGTGTAGACGTGCCAGCCTTGGGCTTCGAGCCAGCGGGGGCGGGCGCGGTCGCGCACGCGCTGGCTGGGCTCGGACAGGTATTCCTCGTCGTCGGTGAGGATGGCGAGTAGGAGGCGGCCGGGCGAGGCGGGGTGTCCGATGGCCAGTGGGACACGCATACCGCCGGGAATGCCGACGTTGGCGACGACTTCGAGGCCTCGGGAGTAGAGGTGGTCCGCCAGGTCGACGAGGAGTCGGTCGGGTTCGCCGGCGAGGACCGGCCAGGCGTCCATTCCTTCGCCCGCGTGCCCCTCGGCGATCTCGAGGAGGTCGACGAGCATCCGGGAACCCTCGTGGTGCAACCGGTCGCGGTCGATTTCGTCGGAGCGCAGTGAGGACACGAGCGTAAGGTCGCCGCGCACGATGCGGAGGACCTCAGCGAGCGCGTCGGCTCCCTTCTCGGTGGAGAGGATCCCGAAGTCGTGGATGACGCGACGGTGCGGAGTTTTCGCGAAGCCGACGGAGAGGATCAGGGACTCACGCGTCACGCCGAGGGCCTGCTGCGGGCCGATGACGACGAAAGGTTCGGGCGTTGCTGGGTCGAAGAACGAGGCCAGCCCGGGTTCCTTCGAGCGCACGGCTGCCAGGGCCTCGGAGATACGCTGGGTGTGGCGATCGGACAGGGCGACGACAGCGAGGGACCGTTCGGGGGATTCGACGGCGTGCTCGATGACGGCGTCGACGACGGCTCGGACCTCCGCGGACGTCGATTCGATGGCGTGGGCACCGGGGGCGGGCATGCCGGTGGCCTCGACCCAGCGCGCGGATACGGGAGCGTTCGCGGCGGTCCACGGCACGGGGATGCCGGCGTGCTCGTAGCCGTAGCGAGCGAGGAGCAGCGCGACCTGGTCGTTGAGGCGGCGCGGGCCGGGGTCGACGCGCAGGGTAGGCAGGACGTCGGCGAGCGCGCGAGTGGCACCGCCTTCGGAGGCGGCGGCGAGGTCGTCGATGACGACCAGCTGGTGGCCGCGCGCGATGATGGGCGCGAGTTCGGCGAGGGGCAGGCCGTCTGCGCCGTCGAGCACGACGATGTCGACGGTACGCCCGGTGGGTGCGAGCATGGGCACCATGGCGGGGACCGTCATGAGGACGGGCAGAAGGTGGCGCACGAGCGGGTAGGCGATGAGCAGCTCGAGGTCGGAGGGGGCGCGCCCGTCTTCGAGGAGTTCGCGCAGTGCCTCGTACTGTCTGGGCCTCGCGGCGAGGGCGTTGGCGCGGATTCTGCGCACGCCGGTGATGGCCTGCGGGATGAGCGACGCGACCTGGGCTTCGTCGAGCTCACGGCCTTCGCGGGCGAGGTCTTCAAGGGAGGCAGGGTCGAGGCCGCCGAGGGCGGGCTGGGAGGCCAGCATGGAGCGCAGCAGGGAGGCCCACCAGGCCAGGTCGAGTTCGGTGTCGATCTGGGATTCGTCGACACGTCGGTCGGCGAGGTCCTGGGCAAGGGCGTCGAGGCCGTGGGCTGCCAGGCGCGAACGCATCTCCAGGCGGGCGGGGATCTCGCGAGCGGTGCTCGTGTCGCCGGCCCAGCGTTCAATGAGGGTGGACAGGCGCTGCACGTGGGTGGCGACCAGGTCCGGTTCTTCGTCCACGAACACGGGGGCGATGGCGTCGAGGTCGTCGCGCACGGAGTCGGTCAGGGCTGAGATTTCGCCGATTTTAGCGGGCAGGATCGGCCAGGAGTCGTCGCCGCACACGGCGCACCAGGCGTCGCGGCGTTCTTGAACGCGGATGAGAGCACGGTGCAGGTCGGGCACGTGGACGCCGGGGCGGACGAGGTCTTGGGCCTGTTTGACCAGGCGGGTGCGCTTGGCTCGGCTCATGGCAATGCCGTGGTCCTTGCGCCACTGCTTGGGGGCGGTAGCGATCACCATGTCAGCGGCGCTGCGTTCGAATACGCGGGGCTTGAAGACGTCGAGGACGTCGGCGATTCCGTCGAACATGGCGAGCTGGCGGTCCCACTGGGCGAGGGTGCCCGCGGGCTTGATACCGGCCTCGCCAGCGACGGAGGACATGTAGACGCGCAGCTCGGGCAGCGTTTGGGACAGGCGGTTGACGCGCGTGAGGGCATCGGAGGCCTGTTCGTCGGAGGTCAGGATGGCCTTTGCCCAGGCGGAGGATGCGCCCCCGGTCAGGCGTCCGGAGGCGATGGCCTCGCGGAGGAGGGCGCGGGCGGACTTGCCCTGGTCCATGGCGATCCCGAAGAGGGTCTGATCAGACAGGCGGACGCGGGTCGTGGGCGCGCCCTCGCTGCTGGTGAGGTCGGTGAGCGCACGCAGGGCATCGGCCGCGCATACGCCGAAGCGTCCGTAGGGTTCGTGCAGGGCCTTCGCATAGGAACTCAGCGAGGAACGCACGTGGCGCAGGCGGGCGCGCATCGCGTCGACGCTCACCTGGTCGACGACGGGAGCCATGTCGTCCATTGCTTCCTTGACGCGCGGGGCAAGGCTGCGCCGCGCGTCGGAGTATCCGTCGATGTTGGCGATGATGTCGGACAGGCCCAGGTCGGCTAGGCGCGAGTAGGCGGCAATCGAGCGCGAGGGTGCGGTGGACACGTGCAGGACGGAGTGCCCGGTGGCAGCCGCGTCCGCGAGGATAGCGGCGACGATGGAGGCGTCGTCGGCGTATGCGGGCACGTCGATGAGGACGCTGCGGCCATCGGATGCGGCCTCGACCGCGTCCTGCTGAGTGGGGAGCAGGTCGCCGATCCCCTTTTCGGCCCACGGGTCGCGGTCGCCGGGATTGCGCGTGAGCGGCGTGGCGGTCAGCTCTCGGCGAGCGTCCTGGTCGCCCGCGAGCGCGCGGATAACCGCGGAGTCAGCCAGGGCCTCGACGTCGGTGTCGAGGCTGGCGGCGAGGGGGCCGGCGGGGTGGATGAAGAGACCGATGACTAATTCGTCGCGCAGCTCAAAGCGGTTGAGGACGCTGCATGCCTGGCGCAGGGCGCTCATGGCCTGCGAGGAGGAGAACCCGTGGTGTCCGCTGGCCTGGGCGAGAATATCGCGTCCGTCGATGTCTTCTCCGGCCGCGCGCAGGGCATTTTCAAGCTCGGGTGTCAGGAGGGCACCATGCCCCATGGCGATGAGGACGTCGTCGTTGCGGCGCACGAGGCGTACGGGGCGTAGCAGGGCGGGCGCGGTGATGAGTTCGGTGCCGTGGCGCCACGTGGCGGTTCCAATGGCCAGGTGGATCGGGCCGGTTCCGTGGCTAGCGGCGCGTTTCTCAGAGCGGGCGATGATCGCGCGGGCGCGGTCGAGCGCGCGGCCCAGGGCGATGGGTTCACGGATGAGCAGGCTCAGGCGGATGGGGTGCTCGGTGAAGAGCTGGGCGAGGCCGCCGGGGTGGGCCTCGGTGAGCGAGAGCGTCGGCAGTTTTTTGTTGTCAGCAGCGATGGTCTCCTCGAGTCGTGTGCGCCACGCGGAGCGCGCCTGACCGACAAGGGTGTTCGAGTGCGTCGATGTGGACGCGGCCTCGGGGGCCTCGGACTCGGGGGCGGAACGGCGCGAAAAGATACTAGGAACCACGATTCAACCCTACGGCAGCACCGCCTTATTGTGTGACGCGGCGCGCCCGGATGAGGTCGACAACGGAAATGGTCACAACGGCACTGACGATGAGGGTCATGCCGACGATATCGGCACCCGTGTAGGAGCTTCCCATGATGAGGGCGGAGAACACGGTCGCCGCGATGGGTTCGGCGCAGCCGACGAGGCTGGCGCGCACGGGTCCGATGCGGTCGACGCCCCACAGGTAGGCGGTGAAGGCGACAGCGGTGCCCAGCACGACGGTGATTGTCATGGCAAGGATGACGTCGGGCGTCCAGGTGATCGAGTAGCGCCAGACTCGCCCGACGAGGCCGACCCCGGCTCCGGCGATGGCCAGGCCGTAGCCGACGACGAGTTCGGCACCGTATGCGGCGATGAGGCGGGCGGGTAGCAGCGTGTAGGTCGCCAGGGTGAGGGCGGCGACGCCACCCCACGCGAGGGTCACGGGGGTCAGGGCGAGGGTGCCTGGGGTACCGTGCGTGGACAGTAGGAACGTACCGATCAGTGCCAGGATCATGGCGATCAGTTCGGAGGCACGCGGCCAGCGCCGGTGGCTCAGGCATACCCACACGACAATGTGGATGAGACCCAGGTATTGCAGGACGGTGCCGGTGCCAGCGTTGGAGGCGCGGATGACGCTCATGTAGCTGAGTTGGCAGGCCGCCAGGCCGAAGATGGCGTAGGAGACGAGCGGAAGCCAGTTACGCCTCGTTGTCACCAGCTCGCGGTGTTGGGTGGTGATCCTGCGCGAGCGGGCGAGCACACAGCCGAGGATGAGGATGCCAGCCGTAAACGTGCGGAAGAAACTGACGAGGGTCAGTTCGACGCCGTGGGACTTCATCAGATAGTCGGCGGAGACCCCGGAAGCACCCCAGCACAGGGCGGCCACGACGGTCACGATATATCCGATGGCGTTACGCATGAGGTCCCCTCACAGTGCCCCCGAGACGATTCGAACGTCCGACACCCGCTTTAGGAGAGCGGTGCTCTATCCCCTGAGCTACGAGGGCGTGACACTTTGTCCGGGCCAACTCTAGCAAAGTGGATGCCTGCCCGTCGCGTCACCCCGCCCACGAACGAGACTATGGGGGCGGGGATATTGAGCACACACGGACGAGGCCGGGGTGAGCGCGTGGGGTCCCCGGCCTCGTCCGTGGTGAAGCGTTAGCGCCGCTCCCACTCCGTGTGCACCGCCGTCGTACCTTCGCCCAGGTGGGCGGAGGGTACGACCATGACGGGGCAGGTCGAGTGGTGCAGGACGGTCTGCGAGGTCGAGCCGAGGAGCACGCCAGCCAGGCCGCCGCGCCCTCGAGTGCCCACGACGACGAGGTCAACTGCGGTCGAAAACTCAATGAGTAGCGAGGCCGCGGAGCCGTCGAGGGCGTGGCGTGACACGTGCACGTTACGCCCGTCCAGGGCGGCATCGATGGCGGCATCCATGCCTTGACGAACCTGAGTGAGGAGGGCCGAGTGGTCGATGCCCGTCGGGGTCCACGCCATAACGGAGGGACCCGCAGCGATGGGGACTGCCGAGACGGCGGTTAGGCGGGCACCCCACAGGTCGGTCTCGCTGATCGCGCGCTTGAGGGCGCAGGAAGGCTGGTCGGTTCCGTCAATGCCGACGACGATGCGTTCGATGGGCGTGAATTTCTTGCCCGAGGTGTGGCGAGGCACCACGACAACCGGGCACTTGGCGTGCGCGGGCAGCGCAGAGGAAACAGTACCGAGGAGACGATCCGCAAAGCCACCGCCTCCGCGCGAGCCGACGACGATCATGTCGACCTCAGCGGAGAAATCGATGAGGACGCCTGCGGGGTCGCCCGGCTCGGTCGAGCCGGACACGTGCGCGGCTCCGCGCTCGCGAGCCACAGCCTTCGCTTCCTCAACAACTTGCTCGGCACCCGCTTTGAGCGCCTCGTCGTCGAGGACGGCGTACCCACCGTCGAGGGCAGCGGCAGAGTAGGAAGCCAGCGCGTAGGTGCACAGGCAATGAATGCGCGCTCCGGTGCGCGCGCCGCGATCGGCGGCCCATGTGACGGCGGCAAGGCTCTCCTTCGAGCCATCGACACCGACCAGAATGACTTCGGTGGAACTCATCATGTCCTCCTCGTGGTGGCAGTCACTTATATTGTGCCGCATTTTGACGGTGAGCGAAAGCCCAAGTGGAGGAAGATAAAACAATCGCCGCAACCCCTCCGGGGCTGCGGCGATCGCCTATCGTTCAAGCGGCTCAGTAGCGCACGTAGGTCGCGCCACCGCGGACCGGCGAAACCTTGGAATTGTAGCCGGGCATAGTCGCCTCAACCATCTGACCGCCGCCGATGTAGATGGCGACGTGGCCGGGGTAGGCCACGATGTCGCCGGGCTGCGGGTTGGACACAATGGTGCCGCCAGCGGCCTGAGCGGAGGAGGAGTGCGGCAGGTTGATGCCGGCGGCCGCGTAGGCGTACTTGACCAGGCCGGAGCAGTCCAGGCCGCCGAGGGTCTCGCCACCGTAGACGTAGGGAATGCCGGTCAGGCCGAGGGCGACGGAGACAATGTCCGATCCAGCGGCGTTGACAGCGGCCTGACGGGCCGAGGTGTCCGAAGACGCGGTGGACATCTCGCCGCGGGACTCGGAACGCGAGGCAGCACCATCAGAGGCGTTCGCGTCAGTCTCATCGGCGGGGGCCGCCTCCGGCTCGGGGGCTGCGGGGGCCTCGGCGGTGACGGACTCGGCGATGCCATCCTCGGCAGTCCACGCGATATCCGGAACCTCAACCGTGGTGACGTCGTCGACGGCAATGGTCGTGGTGTTCAGGTCCGCGCTCTGCGGCTCGGACTGGGGGGTGGCCGGCGCGGCGTTTGCAACACCGGCAGCAATCGCGGTCAGCGCAACACCGGCGGCCGACGCGAAGGCGATCGGGCGAGCGGCGTTCATAGGGGTGACACCCTCGACCACAGCAGCGGCGATGGGGCGACGTGCCTGGCGGTGACGCGGAGCAGGCTTAGAAGTCTTCACTCGTTTTCTCCCTGTTTCCCTGCGAGGTTAGCTGTCGGGTTCGGGCGGGAGGCCCGGCTCGGCATGCGAGCTTCACCCCTAGGCTACGAGGAGCCGGTGATGGGTTCCCCGCGTGAGACGCTTTTTCCGCGTCATCCGTTGTCTCACTTCGGGTACCGGATGAGCGGTTGGTCTGATGACCGGTTCTCACTATACCCTGCACAAGCGGTCAGTGTCACGTTCCTATAACACCCCAATCCTCGACCGTTACCATTTCGTGACATTTATGCCGCGCAACAACAGGAAAAACTCAGCCAATCACCGACTCGTCACACTCATTCCACCATCCGAGATACCCTCGATTCTGGGCATAACGAAAGCCGAGACCCCACACGGACCCCGGCCTCGTTACGGTTGCGCTTACTCGCCGCGAACGAACAGGTGAGCGGCCAGTGCCATCGGGACCGTCAGATACCCGCTGACCTCCCCCGCCTCGTCCAGCGCCGCTACCCGCACGATGTCACCGTGCGCAGACAGACCCACGCGCACGCCCGGGCGCAGTCCCAGCTCACCGAAGGAAGCCAGGAGATCAGCCTGGGCCTGGATCGGCTCGCCGATACGCGCCAGGGTCAGCGCACCCGGCTCGAAGGAACGCACTGCGAGCTCCGCGGATTGCAGACGCCCACTCTCACCCACGCCGGGCAGCGGGTTACCGTAGGGGTCCACGCTCGGGTCATGCAGCAACTCCACCAGGCGTGCTTCAACGGCGTCGCTCATGACGTGCTCCCAGCGGCAGGCCTCATCGTGAACCTGCGCCCACTCCATGCCAATCACGTCGAGAAGCAGACGCTCAGCCAGGCGGTGCTTGCGCAGCACCTCGGTCGCGCGGCTGCGACCCTCCTCGGTCAGCTCGAGGCGCCGATCCCCCATCACGTGCAGCAGGCCGTCACGCTCCATGCGGGCGACCGTCTGCGACACCGTCGGCCCCGAATGGCCCAAGCGATCCACGATGCGGGCGCGCAGGGGCGTCACCCCGTCCTCTTCCAACTCGAGAATGGTCTTGAGATACATCTCGGTGGTGTCGATCAGGTCTGCCACGGCATCCTCCTTTGACGGCTATGAACTAGAAACAGGATAGGGTGACCTTCCTTTTCTTGGAAGCAAACGACACAATGACGCGAAAAAGTACGCGTGCCCACGTGTGCTTCTTCACGCTAATTCGATTAATGAGCATGATGGAAATAGCGCGCCAAGGCGGGTTACGCTGTGTTCATGGTGGTTTTCCCCGACATTGACCCGGTCCTCTTGCCCGCCGACGGTCGCTTCGGTTGCGGTCCCTCGAAAGTGCGCCCCGACCAGCTTCAGGCGCTCTTCACACCCCTCCTCATGGGCACCTCCCACCGCGCAGCGCCCGTGCGACACGTCGTTGCTTCCTTCAAGGACGGGCTGCGCTCCCTCCTGAGCGTCCCCGAGGGCTACGAGATCGTGCTCGGTAACGGCGGTGCCTCCGCCTTCTGGGATGTGGCCTGCGCGTGCCTCATTGACTCGCGCGCGGCCTTCGGTTCCTGGGGAGCATTCGGCGCAAAGTTCGCCTTAGAAGCGGAACGTGCGCCGCACCTGCGCACGCCCCTCATCGACGAGGCCGAGGCTGGATCCCTGGTCACGCTCGCACCGCTCGATGCCTCGGAGGGCGTCGATGCCTACGCCTACCCGCACAACGAGACCTCAACGGGCGTAGCCTCCCCCGTCTACCGCGTCGACGCACCCGGAGCGCTCACTCTCGTGGATGGCACGTCGATTGCGGGTGCTGTGCCCGTGGACCTCACCCGGGTCGACGCCTACTACTTCTCCCTGCAAAAGGCCCTCGGGTCGGACGGCGGCCTGTGGGTCGCTGTTCTCTCCCCCGCCGCCATCGAGCGCGCCCGGCGCATCGAGGCTGCCCCCCAAGGCCGCTGGATCCCGCAGTTCCTGTCACTGTCCGCTGCGATTGATAACTCACGCAAGGACCAGACGCTCAACACCCCCGCGGTCGCGACCATCATCATGGCGCAGCGTCAGGTCGCGTGGCTCAACGAACGCGGCGGGATGGATGCCGTCGCCGCCCACTGCGCCCAGGCCTCGTCCCTCATCTACGACTGGGCGACCGCGCACCCGGCGCTCTCCCCCTTCGTCACCGAGGAGGCGTGGCGTTCCCCCGTCACCGCGACGATCGAGATCAACGCCGACGTGAAGGCCACAGACCTGGCGGCGCACCTGCGTGCCCACGAGATCGTAGACATCGGTGCTTACCGCGGCGTGGGCACGAACCAGCTGCGCATCGGCACGTGGCCCAGCGTCGAGATCGGCGACGTCGAAGCCCTCCTGGAGTGCATCGACTACTGCCTGGAGCGGGTCCTCTAAGCGCCTCGCGCCGCCGCGCGGTCCCCGACTCTCAGCTCGGGTCGACCGAGCGGCGCGGCGCGTCCGCAGAAGAACCACCCTCCACGCCCACCCACGGGAAAGAGGGACGGGCCACGACGCGCCCCTTCCAGTGGATCATTGCCCACGCACCGCAGATGAGCGCGATACCCAGGGAGGCGATCCCGCCCACCAGGATCGCCCAGCGAGCTCCAAAAACCGTGCCCACACGGCCAATAATCGGGGATCCAATCGGCGTCGCGCCCAAGTACACAAGCGAGTACATCGCCATGACACGCCCACGCATCTCCTGATCCGTACGCGTCTGCATGAGGGCGTTTGCACTCGTGTTCATCGTCAGCATCCCAAAACCCGTCGGGATCGACAGGAGAGCGAACCACCAGTAAGAAGGGGACAAACCCAGCAGGATCTCGGCGCACCCGTAGAAGGCGGCACCCAGGATGATCGTGCGCAGGCGAGGGATGCGGCGTGCGGCACCCGTCGCCCCCAGAATCGAGCCGAAAGCCATGAATGAGGAGAGTATCCCAAAGGAGCCGGCCGTCTTACCAAACACGGTGGTCGCCATGAGCGCGCTGGTCATCTGGAAGTTCATACCCAGGGCGCTCACGATGGCAATCGCACGAGGATGATGAGGATGTCCGTACGCCGGCGGACGTAGGCTACGGCTTCGCGCAGCTGGCCGCGGGCGCGCGGCACGAGCGTGCGCGGGTAGAGGCGGTCGCCGCGCATGAGCATCAGCGCGATGACGGGGGCGGCGAACATAACGGCGTCAATAAGGAAGACGGGGCCAACCCCCCACCAGTCGATGAACAAGCCCGCGGAGGCCGGGCCAATGAGACGCGCCGCGTGGAACGCCGTGGAGTTCAGAGCGACAGCGTTCGCCATTTTGTCAAGCGGAACGAGTTCGCCGACGAAGGCCTGACGCGCGGGGGTATCCATCGCGGAGATCGTTCCCGAGACAAACGCCAGAACATACTGATGCCACAGCTGCCCCGTTCCCGTCAGGACGACGAGACCCATGATGAGAGAGACAACGCCGATGCCAGTCTGCGTGCACTGCAGGAGACGCCGCCCCGGGATACGGTCCGCGAGCACGCCCGCCCACGCGGAGAACAGGATGATCGGCAGGAACTGCAAGGCGGTTACGATGCCGACCTGCGAGGAATCGTGGTCGGTGAGGACCGTGAGCACGTACCAGTCTTGAGCCACGCGCTGTAGCCACGTGCCCGTCGATGCAATCAACGTTGCGGCGAACCAGTACCGATAGTTGACGTAGCGCAACGATGCAAACGTAGCCGACATGTCTTTCCTCCTCATCCTGTGCCCCTCCACGAACGAGGCCTAGGCGAAGCGCGCGATCCTCGTTCGTACGCGTTCTTTCAGAATACGACTGCCCCGCCGCAGCGACGCTGCGACGGGGCGACAAGTACGCGATAGGTGAGCAATCAGGCGACACCGAAGAGACGCTGGATCGGACCCATCAGGAAGTAGATGATGAACAGGACGAAGACCAACCACATGAGCGGGTGGACCGTACGAGCTTTGCCCTTGACGAGCTGGATGAGCGCGTAGGTCACGAAGCCCACGCCGATGCCGACGGACACTGAGTAGCCGAAAGGCATGAAGGCCATCGTCATGAAGGACGGGATGGCGACCTCGGCGGACTTCCAGTCGATGTCAGTCACCTGGGTCATCATGAGGAAGCCGACGAACACGAGGGCCGTGGAAGCGGCCTCGGTCGGGACCAGTTCGACGAGCGGAGCCAGGAAGGTCGAGAGCAGGAAGAGGACACCGGTGACCACGGAGGCCAGGCCGGTGCGTGCACCCTCGGCGACACCCGAGGCGGACTCGACGTAGGAGGTGTTCGAGGAGACGCCGCCGACGCCGCCGGCCACGGCGGCCAGGGAGTCGATGATCAGGATCTGGCGGGTCTTGGGCGGGTTGCCATCCTCATCAAGCAGGTTGCCTTCGGCACCGACGGCCACCATGGTGCCCATCGTGTCGAAGAAATCGGCGAGCATGAGGGAGAAGACCAGGAGGATCACGGAGACAACGCCGAGCTTGCCAAAGCCGCCGAAAAGGTCAACCTTGCCAAGGGTGTCGAAGACGGGGACCGCAATCGGGGAACCCTTGAGCTCCGGAACGGTCTGCCCCCAACCAGTCGGGTTCGTATCGGAGATCCGATCGATGTGCGCGAACGCCTGGACGATCACCGCGAGGACCGTGGCCGAGATGATCGAGATGAGGACCGCGCCCTGCACGCCCCGCACGTACAGGATGATCATGAGGAACAGGCCGAAGACGAAGACCAGGGCAGGCCAGCCATCGAGCGAACCCGAGATGCCGAACTGAACGGGTGTCGCACCCGTGCGCACAATACCGGCGTTGACCAGGCCGATGAGGGCCACGAAGAGGCCCAGGCCGAGCGTGATTGCGGTCTTGAGGGCGGCGGGGACAGCACGGAACACGGCCTCGCGGAAGCCCGTGAGGACCAGCAGGAAAATGAGGATACCTTCCCACGCGATAATGCCCATGGCTTCGCCGTAGCTCAGGCCCGCACCGAGGACCAGGGTGAAGGCAACCACCGCGTTCAGGCCGAGGCCGGCGGCGAGCGCCAGCGGGTAGTTCGCAACAACGCCCATGAGGATCGTCATGACGCCTGCGACCAGCGCGGTGCCTGCGGCAATCCCCTGAGTGGTGATGGATCCGTCGTCGGGAATAGCGTTGCTCAGGATCGCCGGGTTAACGACCAGAATGTAAGCCATCGCGAAGAAGGTGACGATTCCGCCGCGGATTTCATGACCGATGGTCGAGCCGCGCTTGGAGATCTGGAAGAACGAATCAAGTGACTGTGTGAAGCCGCCGCGGGCGGTCTTTTCTTGGGTGTTCACTGCTTAATCGTGCCTGGTCACGCCCCCTGTACGCAAACATACCCGCCGTGTTCCCACTTGCTGAGAAAGCACCCGAGGACCTCCCCGAGTGCTTTCCCACCGCTTATGGTCCACGAGGCCTCAGTCGGCTTCGCTCTGCGTCGCTTCCTCGCGTTCTCCCTCGGCGTGCGTCGCATCCTGCGCCTGTTTCGCCCCGGCCTCGTCGCTGTCCTTCTCGGCGGCGCGCGACATCGGCTCAGCGTCAAGCGCCCCCTCATTCACACGCGAAGGACGCACCGGCCACGCCGTACCGTTCTTCGGAACGTCGGTCTCCGAATGGGAACCGCACGTGTGATCCAGGGAAACCACGGCCCCGTCATCGGTCGCCCACTCATTCGCACACACGCCGAACATCGTGCGCATGCCGCCGCTCATCTTCATAAGAAAACCGCAGGTTGAACAGGTGTTGCGCGGGCGACGACCCGACTTCGGGCCGCGCTCCGACTCATACCAGCGCTTGGCCGCCTGGCTCCGCCCAGTCTCGGACAGGACTCGGGGACGCCCCAAGCCCAGCTCGCGCACAACCGGCAGGTCCGGATCCTCACTGGTGTCCTCGAAGCCCTGCTCAAGGCGCTCATCATCCGCTTTGTACGGCAGGACATCGTCGCGAGAAACGTCCGAGGGACGCAGGCGTTCCTCCCACGGAACCCACTCGGGGGCGAGAAGTGCACCCGCACGAGGGGTCATGTCGACTTCACACACGGTGGCGATGCGCCCGCGCGGCACGCGGGCGACGGTGACGGCCCAGCACCAGCCCACGTACCCCGCGTCCGTGGACGCGAAAAAGTGGGTGGCCAGGCGCTCCGACACCATCTCGAAGCCCACATGCTCGCCGACCGGGCGCGGGTACGCCACGGCCTCGGCCCCGGCGCGTGCGACATCGACGGCTGCCTCCAGGACAGCGTCCTTCTTCACTGCCCGCGTACGGGCACCAGTCTTAGGCATCAAATTCCTCTGCGACGGCGCGCAGCACCTTCGCGATCTTGGTCGCGTTGTCCGGGTAGGAACCGCGGCGCAGCGAGGCACTCGAGGAGTCGAGGAGCTTAATGAGGTCCTCGACAACCGGCACCATCGCCTGCGGCTTGCGGCGCTTAGCGCGGGCAACGGAAACTGTCTCCTTCAGGAACCGCACACTCAGCGCCTGCGGCCCCTTACGTCCGTCGGCCACCGAATACTCCACGCGAGCACCCACCTTGGGACTGCGAACATCGGACGGTAGCGCGGACGAGTGGAGGAAAACATCCGCCCCGTCGTCTCCTGTGATGAAGCCGAAACCGCGATCAGCGTCGAAGAACCTCACTTTACCGGTGGGCATGGTCTCCTCCTTCTCTCCATAGTCTGTAGGCCCAAAGGACTCCCTCTATATCATAAGGTGCGCGCCCGCCCGGCGTCTGAGCGTGCTAGTGCCTGTAGCGAACAGCACCGCCGCCCCCTCAATCACGTAGACTGACCTCACGGCAGCGATCACGTTTCGTACTCTGTGTCACATTGTCAACGAATACGCGCCGCGTGATGTACGTTTGCCTGTTCGCCACAACGCAGGAGGACCCCGTGTCACGCACCCGCCGCTTCAGCATCGCTGCTCTTCTCTCCACGTTCCTGATCGCGCTCGGCGCTCCCGCGTTCGCCACCTTACCCGTCACGACCAGCGGCATCGTCACCGATCCGGGCGGCTGGCTGTCCGACTCGGATCGATCAGCCATCGAGACCGCTGCGCGCACCGCCAGAACCAAGGGCATCACCATCGACGTCGTGGTCGTCCCCGATTTCTCCGGGCAAAAGCCCGACGCATGGTGCAAGGCCTCCGCAACAGCATCTTCCTCCAAGGACAGTGACATCCTGTACGCCATCGCCTACAACGAGCGCTCCGACGTCTTTTGCTCGAAAAAGGCCCCCGTGTCGCAGACCGTGCTGGACAATGCCCAGCGACAGGCCGAGGCCACGTTGACCAGCAATCCTCTCACGGCTTCTGATACGGCCATCGGCGCACAAACATTCATCAACTCCGTCGTGTCGGGGTACCAGTCGCCGTCAAGCACTGGAAGCTCGTCGTCGCGCTCATCCTCATCCAGGACCTCATCGCCGGGCAGCGGCAGCATGCTCGTCATGCTCATCATCGTCGGCGGCGGTGTCATCGCGCTCCTCGTGCACAACAACTCGCGCCGATCCCGGGGCGCAGGTACCGCGCAGACTCCCGCTCAGGCCGCGAACATGCCCGGCATGAGCGTGGCCGAGACGGTCACCCTGGCGAATCGTCAGCTCCTGTCAGCCGACGAACAGGTCCGCAGCGCCGCGGACGAACTCGACTTCGCGCGCGCCCAATTCGGCATCGCCGCGACCGACGAATTTGCCCGGACCCTCGAGGCCGCCAGGGCCGCCGTCGCGCGCGGTTTCGAACGCCAAAAGCAGATGGAAGACGCCACGGGCGACGCCGAGAAGAGAAGCATGGCCTCCGCCATCATGCGCGACCTCGGCGAGAACATGAACCCCCTGAGCGCCGTCCAGGCTGCGTTTGAACAGCGACGCTCCGAGCAGGCAACACTGCCCAGCCGCATCACCGAGGCCAGCGAACGCCTCGTCGAACAGCGCGGCGACCTGGAGCGGGCGACCGCCGAGCTCGCCGCCATCGCGGGCATCTATCCCGCCCAGATGCTCACTTCCCTCCAAGACAATCCCGAGCAAGCTCACGCACTCCTGGAGACGGCGGCGTCCGCCATCGAAGCGGCGAAGCAGGCGGTCGACACTGACCGCGCCCTCGCGGAAAGCACGCTTGACACCGCCCACCGCGCGCTCATGATGGCCAAGCACCAAACCGATGCAATCTTCTCTGCCAAGTCCGACCTAGATGCGATCCGCGACCGCCTCGGCGCGGCAATCGGCTCTATTTCCGCCGATCTTGCCGACGTCACGAGCCTGAGGGCGGAGCCCACCGTCTTCGATCCACTCGTCGCGGACGCGCGCGCCGCCATTGCCGAGGGCCAGGCCGCCCTCATGAACAACGGCGACCCGCTCGCCGCCCTCGAGCACCTGCGCACCTCCGAAGCGAATATCGACGCAGCACTTGCTCCCCTACGCTCGCAGCGCGAAAACGCCGAGAAGGCACGCGCGAACGCCCAGGCTCAGATCTCCCTGGCCGAAACCGCCTTCGAGCGAGCAGAACGCTACGTGCAGGGCCGACGCGGCGCAATAGATCTCAGCGTGCGCTCGACGCTTCACGATTCCGAGCAGTCCCTGAAGGCTGCGCGTGCAGCGATCAGCAGCGACCCCGCCAAGGCGTCCGCCCTGGCCTCGGATGCCCGCGCCAAGGCGGACAGCGTCCTTGCGACGCCTCTGCCCAGCGCAGCCGACTCCTGGAACGCCGGTTATTCCGGCAGACCCACCTCGCCCGGATCCTCGATCGGCTCCTCGCTTGGCGAGGCCCTCCTGTGGTCGATCCTCTTCTCCAACACAGGCTCCTCCTCCCACCACCACAGGAGCAGGTGGGACGATAACGACTCGTGGAGTTCCGGCTCCAGCTGGGGTGGCTCGTCCGGCGGCTCATCCGATTCTGGGTGGACGACCGGGTCCGGGCGCTTCTAAGATCCTGTTATGTGACGTACATTATATAGAATAATCAACGTCAGACGCCGGGAGAGTGTATTTTAATCTGTTCGCCATCAACACGGACAGGGTCATCCCCTCCCAGCAGGGGCGGGGATAACGACGCCCCTGCTGCGGCAGACGGCACCCACCCACCGACCTGCGGGGCCATGGCCTCGCGCTCAACCCGCGCACGAGCGCACACCACATCAAAGGAGAACATCATGGCTGAGAAGCAGACGATCATGGGCCGCATTGCCCAGCTCGCCAAGGCGAACATCAACGCGCTCCTCGACAAGGCTGAGGACCCGCAGAAGATGATCGACCAGCTGGTCCGCGACTACACCAACTCCATCG
>ENA-OWNK01000301-OWNK01000301.1-metagenome-genome-assembly--contig:-NODE-301-length-23966-cov-11.969219_pt1 | contig 23966 bp, 19 predicted proteins | sample MGYA00245343_ERZ651121 | MGnify/ENA primary metagenome ERZ651121 (study PRJEB26857, sample SAMEA4031775) | metagenome | biome: human; feature: oral; material: saliva | place: Philippines | collected 2014... | reverse complement strand
AACCACATCAACCTTGCTTGGCTTTCGGAACAATGGGGCATCACTCCACAGGCTTTAATCGTAAAAGACAGAAACGGAAAGGGTATAGCAAAGATGAATGTGTCTGTTACAGATGCACAAAATCATCCTATATTTTACATATCGGGAATAGTCTATAAATAGGCTATTTATCCATTTACTCGCAATAAAACGAATATATCATTAAAAAGATAAGCAGCGTAATAACTTACATATCAGTATATAACATCATTTCACTCGGATAGCCTTCTAAGCTGTGGGTCTTGGGTTCGAACCCCAACGGAATCACTTGAACAAAGAGGAATATCAACTAAGATATTCCTCTTTTGTTGTTTGTACTCTTAGCTAAATTTCTTCTCTGCGGGCTTTATGAACTCTGACTTTAACCCTGTGTAATGGCTCGTTTATGTTGAGAGAATAGACTGTCTCTTTTTCATAGCTATCCTTCACAATTCTCAATAGTTGGGGCAGAAGCTGTTTGTTAGTATCTGCCTAACTGGGTCTATCATTTGCCTGTTGTAAATATTATTCTTAATCTTAGTTTTATATATGCTCTTTTACCAAGTAAAAGATGCCCTTTCACAAGGTAAAAGATGCTCTTTTGAGGTGTGAAAGACGCCCTTTTGCACGGTAAAAGGGCACCTTTTAGAACGGCTTTTGTAAGTCTTTGGAAAACAATGGGATACAAGTCTGAATGCTTTGCATAACTCCTGATTTTGTGGACATGCAGCTTGATTTTCCTGTAAACATATTTCTGATTAGCCCGTAATGGCGCAGTGATATGCGTCAAGCCGGATAATCTTATGAGGATCTGTACCGGAGCATTTTACCATGAACAGGCGTATCTTATAACTATCAGTCGCCCTTTCCCACTCAACGACAAAAGCCGATTACATACCATTTCTGATTTTACTATCACTTCTGTCACTCCTTTCCTGCCTTTAATCATCTGAATATAAACCCATTACGTAAAGTGTTAAAAGTGACAGCAACTAAAAACAAAACTAAATTAGGGTTTTTGAAGTAATAATGTGAGGTATATTTTTATTATGTTTCATATCCATGATATAGGAGAGGTGATAAAACTTCAAAATAAAGATAGTGGAGTAAGATAGTGAGAAAGTTATAGGAGAGGAAATATCTATGAAGTAAAAAACACTCTTTGTTCTTATTTCTTTTAATGTTTATATAGTGTTGATAATCAATGTGATTTGTTGTTTTATAGATAGAATCAATATTACTATAGATTTTATCTATTGGAAGATGATACAGCAAGTTGTACCTTTGCATCAGAAAACAAATAGATAACAACATTTAATAAGGAAAAAGATTATGAAGAATTTAGAAATTATTGGTTTAGACGAGAGTAAGGTAAATAAGGTTAAGGATGCACTTGCACAGTTGTTGGCAGATTATCAGATTTATTATACCAACCTCCGTAATCTTCATTGGAATGTAAAGGGGCACAAGTTCTTTACAATGCACTCTAAGTATGAGGAGTTATATAATGAGGCTGCAGCTCATGTAGATGAGATAGCAGAGCGTATTCTACAGTTGGGTGCTCATCCAGAGAGCAGATACAGTGAGTATTTGAAAGTTGCAACCATCAAGGAGATTGACGGTGTTGTTGGTGGCAGAGAGTCAATAGAGCTTCTTCTTGAGTATTTCAAGAATCTCATTTCTCAGGAGCGTGCCCTTATTGATTTGGCTGGTGATGCCCATGATGATGTTACAGCAGACCTGATGACAGGTTATTTGGCATCACAGGAGAAGAATGTTTGGATGCTTCTTGCTTATGCACAACATAAGCATCATGATGATAGTTGCTGCTGCGAGACAAAGTAAGTAACAGTTTTTTAGTTTGATATTTAAGGGGACTGTATCCATTGGATATAGTCCTCTTTTTATGTTTATGCCTTAAGTTCTTCAGTTTATCAGCCTTTTCATTCCTTGATTTGTGAAGATAGGGTGAAGGATGTGTTTTAAATCTATATAGTCTTTCCATATAATTGTTTTTAGTTTAAGGAAAATATATTAACTTTGTCGGTCACATTATATTATTATATGGTATATTTCATTAAACGATCTATTGTATGGCTGAGACGTATCCGGTATTCCCGAGGGTTTGGAGTACATTCTCCTTGGGCATATAAGTTTATTCGTTATGTTATTAATGAGCATTATCCATATTATAAATACAACGATCTGGAAGAACTTGTTTACGGTTTAGACAGACGAACCCGCAAGTTATGCAAGTTATACTTTCGTCTTGTAAATTACCTGCAACCAGATTTCTTTCTTGATTTCTTCCCTTCCTCTCCTTGTTATAGGTTTTATGTTACGGCAGCTTGTAAGAAGGTTTCCTATCATCAAATCAACCATGAGTTTTCGTTTGATGACGTTAATGATAAGGAACACTTAGCAACCAAATGCTGTGTAGCTCATATTCCCCTGAGGAATAATTATCAAGACTCAGTTGATTGCGTATTAAACAATCTCTCCTCAGATTCTGTTTTAGTATTGGAAGGTATTAAGAAAGACAAGGATACCAATCTCTTTTGGAAGAAACTTATAAAGGATTCACGTGTTGGGGTAACTTTTGACTTGTACTACTGTGGTATTGTATTCCTGAAGACAAACATGACAAAACAGAATTATATAGTTAATTATTAAAGATGAAGATATATACGAAGAATGGGGATAAGGGTACAACGTCATTATGTGGTGGACATCGCGTTGCAAAAGATGATTTACGTGTAGAAGCATACGGAACTATTGATGAGTTGAACGCCCATCTTGGTTTGTTGATATCCTTTTTGAACCAAGACCGTAACCTTCATTTTGCTTCACTTATACACTCCTTAGAGCATTTGCAGGAAAACTTGTTCGTGATCGGTTCTGTGTTGTCTACCTATACGGAAACAGATCAAACACTGCCTGTTATTGCGAAGCATATTTCAGAAATGGAAGACTCCATTGATTCATGGACAGCAGAGATTCCACCTCAAAGCTCTTTTATACTTCCGGGTGGTACGGTTTCTGCAGCACAATGCCATGTTTGCCGGACTGTTTGTCGCCGTGCAGAAAGACGGATTATCTCATTATCTCATCATGTTTTGCTATCTCCCGATATCTTATCCTTTATGAACAGGTTGTCAGATTACTTCTTTGTTTTGTCACGTTATTTAAACATAAAGGCGAATGAGTGTGAAAAAAGATGGGAAAATACTTGCAAATAAAAAATAAAATATTACTTTTGCACGCAATTAGAAACGTGTAAAAAAACAAGAATATGTATTGGACTTTGGAATTGGCCTCTAAGCTTGAAGATGCTCCATGGCCTGCAACAAAAGACGAGTTGATAGATTATGCAATGAGGTCAGGTGCACCTCTTGAAGTTCTTGAGAACCTACAGGAGATTGAGGATGAAGGAGAGGTCTATGATAGTATAGAAGATATATGGCCTGATTATCCTTCAAAAGATGATTTCTTATGGAATGAAGATGAGTATTAGGCCACTAAAAAATTAAAAAGGTCACTTACATTATAATATATGTGAGTGACCTTTTTTTATTTATGTAACAATAAATTGATGTACTCTTCGTTATAGAGTCGTGTTTAAACGCTTATGTATTATATTCAGCTTTTCTGTTCTGGTAGGGTTACCTGCCATGGCGCAGTATGATCCGTCCTATAGTCATTATTGGGCGATGGAGCCTTCTTTCAACCCAGCATCAGTGGGAAAGGATAATAAGTTGAATGTCGTTGGTGCCTATGCACTTGACTTTGCAGGTTATGAGCATAATCCTAATACCTTCTATGTTGGTGCTGATATGCCACTTTATTTTATGAAGCAGTATCATGGAGTTGGTGTTTCAATCTTAAATGATAAGATAGGTGCTTTTACTCACCAGCGTGTTGCAGGTCAATATGCTTTTCGTCATTCCTTATGGGGTGGTATGGTTTCTGCAGGAGTCCAACTCGGTATGCTCTTTGAGAAGTTTGATGGGAGTAAGTTGGATGCGGAAGACATGAGTGACCCTGCACTTGCCAATGCCGAATTAAGTGGTAACAGCCTTGATATGGGTCTTGGCTTCTATTATTTACGTAAGAACTGGTATGTCGGTGCATCAGTCCAGCACCTTAATTCTCCACGGATAGAATTGGGTGAAAAGAATGAATTACAGATAGATAAGACTTATTATTTAACAGGTGGATACAATATTAAGTTAAGGAATCCGTTTTTAAGCATACCGACTTCCGTATTAGCCAGGTATGATGGAAGGACTTATCGGGCAGATATTACGGCGCGTTTGGTATATACAAATGATAAGAAAGTTCTTTACGGAGGAGTTTCTTATAGTCCCACGAACTCCGTTACAGCTTATATTGGTGGTACTTTCCACGGAATCAATGTAGGTTATAGTTATGAGATGTATACGGGAACTACAGCATTTGGTAACGGTAGCCACGAGTTATTCGTTAGTTATCAGACCGATATAAACCTCCAAAAGAAAGGACGTAACAAGCATAAGAGTGTTAGATTTCTGTAGAAATATTTATGAAAATGAGAAAAAATATAATTACCATTTGTCTTAGTGCAGCTTTCTTAGCTACACTTACGGGATGTTTTGCTGGTAAGTCTGCTTCAACATCAGGGCGTGGTGGTGAAGTTACTGGCGTTGGTGGGGGTAAAGGCTTTCGTGAACCCACGCCTTACGGTATGACACTTGTTAAGCGTGGCTGGTTGAGAATGGGATTGGAGAAGCAAGACTCGCTTTGGGGAAAGAAAACTCCTGTGAAGGATATTTCTGTAGATGGCTTCTGGATGGATGAGACAGAAGTTACGAATTCAGAGTATAAGCAGTTTGTTGAATGGGTTAAGGATTCTATTCTTCGAACCCGTTTGGCTGATCCTGCCTATGGTGGTGATGAAACTTACATGATAACAGAAGATAAGAACGGTGATCCTGTTACTCCACATCTTAACTGGGCTAAACGCTTACCTCGCAAGCCTAACGAAGATGAGCAGCGTGCTTTTGAAAGCCTTTATGTAACAAATCCTGTTACTGGAGAGAAAAGTTTAGATGCTAAGCAGATGAATTATCGTTATGAGATTTACGACTATACTGCAGCAGCCTTACGTCGAAATCGTATGAATCCTCAGGATCGTAATCTTAATACAGATCTTACAGTAGATCCAAATGAGGTTGTTATGATCTCAAAAGATACGGCTTATGTTGATGATAGAGGCGTAATTCATAATGAAACCATCAATCGTCCTTTAACCGGACCATGGGATTTCCTTAATACTTATATCGTAAATATCTATCCTGATACTACTTGTTGGGTTAATGATTTCCGTAATTCGGATAATGAGATTTATCTTCGGAACTATTTCAGTAACCCTACGTATAATGACTATCCTGTAGTGGGTGTTACCTGGGAGCAGGCGAATGCTTTCTGTGCATGGCGTACAGAATACCTTCTTAAAGGCTTAGGTCAGGAAGCACGTTATGTACAACGTTATCGTTTACCGACAGAGGCAGAGTGGGAGTATGCTGCTCGTGGCAAAAATCAGGATGAGTTCCCTTGGGATAATCAGAATGTAAAGAATGGTAATGGCTGTTTCTTTGCTAACTTTAAACCAGATCGTGGTAACTATACGAAGGATGGAAACCTCATAACCAGTAAGGTCGGGATTTACGGTGCCAACTCCAATGGGCTCTATGATATGGCAGGTAATGTTGCAGAGTGGACCAGTACGATTTATACGGAAGCTGGTGTTGATGCCATGAATGATTTTAATCCTCAGTTAGATTACAAAGCAGCAAGAGAGGATCCTTATCGTTTAAAGAAGAAGAGTGTTCGTGGAGGTAGTTGGAAAGATCCAGAAAGCTATATCCGCAGCGCATGGCGTACTTGGGAATATCAGAATCAGCCACGTAGCTATATCGGATTCCGTTGTGTCCGTAGCTTAGCAAGCTCATCGAGCGAGGCTGCTAAAGAGAATAAGAAAAGTAGTAAGAAAAAGAGAAGATCATGACACAATACAGTAAATATAACATAGTCTACCGTCTGCAGAAGTGGATGGATAGCGTTCCTGGACAGACTTTCTTGAATTATGGTTATAGTTGGGGTGCGTCTGTCGTTATCCTTGGTGCATTGTTCAAATTGACACACTTGCCAGGAGCTAATATTATGCTTTATTTTGGTATGGGTACAGAGGTTATTGTATTCTTCCTCTCAGCTTTTGACCGTCCGTTTGATAAGACTGATGATGGTCGTGACCTTCCAACACATATCACTGATGAGTATCTTGATGGTACAGAGTCAGAAGCAGGGACAGCAGAACATCATACTGTTACTGTTCCTTCAGCTGCAGAAGTAGCAGAGACGGTTCAACGTACAATGCCTTCAGCTGATGATATTGCAGCAGCTGTGGTTGGACAACAGAGTAAAGCCATTGCTGATGCACAGCAGCAGACCCCAGAAATGGTAGAGGCACAAACCAATTATGTCTCAGCTTTGCAGAACTTGACGGAGATGTTAGGTAAAGTCAATGACCAGAGTCAGCGCCTTACTCGTGATAGTGAGGAGATGGAGAACTTAAACCGTACCCTTACAGGTATTGCAAAGGTTTATGAAATGCAACTTAAAGGGGCTAGTCAGCAGATTGGTACTATAGATCAGATCAATGAGCAGACGCGTAAAATGGCGCAGCAGATAGAGCAGCTTAACAAGATTTATGCGCGTATGATAGAAGCAATGACTGTAAATATGCGTGGTGTTGCGGCACCTGGTGTAGCTCCACAGCAGTCTGCTCCTGAAAACTTATAATGTGTTTACGGTTGGTGAGTAGGCCTAGTAGCTTCCTCTCCACATACAAAGAATAATAGAATTAATGGCTATTAAGAAGAGAAAGATTTCCCCTCGCCAGAAGATGATTAACTTAATGTATGTCGTCCTCATGGCAATGTTGGCTTTGAATATCTCAACGGAGGTACTCAATGGCTTCTCTGTTGTAGAGGAGAGTCTCAATCGCACTACGGGAAATTCATCTAAAGAGAACGAAGCGATCTTCGGTGAGCTTGACCAAATGATGCGTAAGAACCCTCAGAAGGTTAAGCAATGGTTCATGATGGCATCAACAGTGAGGGAGATGAGTGATTCTCTCTATAATTATGCACAGTCATTAAAGGTTGCAATTGTTCGTGAAGCAGATGGTCCAGATGGGGATCCTCAGAAGATAGAAGGTAAGGATAACATAGAGGCTGCAAGCTACGTGATGCTGAATCCTGGCACCGGACAAGGGCATAAGCTCTATGAAGCCATCAACAGTTATCGCTCTCGTATTCTTCAGTTTGTTACTGATTCTCGTCAGAAGAAGATTATTGCCAGCAACCTTTCAACTGCCGTTCCTGCTCATTCAATGGGTAAGAATTGGGAAGAATACATGTTTGAGAACATGCCAACGGCTGCTGCTGTCACGCTTTTGTCTAAACTTCAGAGTGACGTTCGCTATGCAGAAGGTGAAGTCCTACATACTTTAGTAGCTAATGTCGGTCTGAAAGATATACGTGTGAACAAGCTGCAGGCTTTTGTTGTCCCAAGTCAGACGCGTCTTTATCCTGGTGAGACAATGACAGCCCAGATGTTTATGGGTGCTGTTGACTCTACCCAGCAACCTCAGGTTTATGTCAATGGACAGCTTATTCAAGGCAATAAGATAACTGTCAAGGCAGGTTCTCCTGGTAAACATACTTTGAGTGGATATATCCTGATTAAGGATATGGCTGGAAATGTGCTGAGAAGGAACTTCTCACAGGACTATTGGGTCACTGGTGGACCACAGCCTAAGCGTTATATTAGTCCTGATGGTATGCAGAAGATACCTCCATTTGACGGCATGGCAACGATTGCAGCCGATTTAATGAATGTGCTTTATGCTGGTTTCGACAATCCAATCACTATCAGTATTCCTAATACGTCACAACGAGATGTACAGGCAACGATGTCGGGCGGGTCACTTATCGCACGAGGTGGTGGACATTTCGTAGCTCGTCCTTCCGCAGTAGGGCAGCCTGTTACTATTTCTGTTTCAGCTAAGGGACGTAAGATAGGAGAGTATAAGTTCCGTGTTCGTAAGTTACCTGACCCATCACCTTATATCGCTATGGGCGCTGACCGTTTCAAGAGCGGTCCACTTTCTAAAGGCGTACTCATGTCAGCACCGGGTATTCATGCCGCAATTGATGATGGTCTGCTTGATATTCCATTTACTGTAACCAGCTTCCGTGTTGTCTTCTTTGATAATATGGGCAATGCTGTTCCATTGTCAAGTAATGGTGCATCTTTCTCTGCTCAGCAGAAAGAACAGTTCCGTCAGTTAAGTCGTAATAAACGATTCTATATTACAAATGTCGTTGTCCATGGTCCAGACGGAACAACCCGAACACTTAATGGGCGTAACATGGAGGTCATCGTGAGATAGTAAATGAAGTTGAGAGGGGCTATAAGGGCAGATGAAATAAGCATAACACATCCCATGTAGTTCCTTTCTTCCTACGAAAAGAAAAAATAAAGAAGCAATGAAAAGAATATTTCTTATAGGTTGTACAGTTCTGTTTGCCGTTATGGCATCAGCCCAGCCTGCCGCACGCAGGACTCAGCAGCGCCAATCACCTGCTAATACCATCAGTACTCGGGCACAGATATCTTTTCCGACGACAGCACCTATGGAAGAAGATGTTGTCTGGCGGCGTGATATTTATCGTGAGTTGAAGTTGGATGATGATGCTAATGCCGGACTGTATTACCCTGTAGAGCCTGTCGGCTCACAGATGAATCTCTTCACTTATATCTTTAAGTTGATGATGAACGGTCCTAAACGTGGTGGTATTGCCGCCTATACGTATCGTATGGATGGCAACGAAGTCTTTACCGACTCTGCACGTGTTAAGCCATTGCAGTTCCTTGATAACTATCATATCTTTTATGAACGCACCGACCATGGCATTCGTCTTGATAACAGTGACATCCCTTCAGCTGAGGTTAAAGGTTATTATCTGAAGGAGAGTGCATATTATGATCAGAACAGTGGAACCTTCCATCGTAAGGTTGATGCACTTTGTCCGATTATGTATCGTGAGGACGACTTCGGTGATGGTGAGGTGAAGTATCCGTTGTTTTGGGTGAAATATGATGATTTAGCACCATTCCTTGCCAAGCAGACCATTATGACAAGTAATCTGAATAACGCTGCCACGATGAGTGTTGATGATTATTTCACCATGAATATGTATCATGGAAAGATCTATAAGACGACGAATATGCTCGGTAAGACCCTTGCCCAGTATTGTTCTAATGACTCTGCTTTGAGTGCAGAACAGAAGAAGATTGAACGTGAGTTGGCTACATTCGAGCGGAATATCTATGGTGATCCGTCACGTCGTGATAGTCTCGATAGCATAGCTGCAGCCGCAGACGGTGCTAAGGCTTCTAAGAGATCTGCACGTGGACGTCGTGGAGCAGGCGGTTCAAGCTCTGTTCGTAGTAGTCGTCGGTCGTCAGGGAGTAGTGCTGCTACTGGTGGATCTGCACGTGTGACAGTACGCCGTGAGCGCCATTAAGTAAGTCTAAAGATTGTCAAACCAGGATAACCTATTGCTTACGAACTAAGTTCTCGGCAGTAGTTTTCATTAAAATTATTTATTATGAAGAAAGTACTTTTTATCGCTTTAGCAGCTATTACCAGTCTGTTTGCTATCCCAGCAAATGCACAGGAACCCCTAAAGTTTGGTGTTAAGGCTGGTTTGAATGTGACAGATATGAAGTTCAATAGTGATGTATTCGATAAGACCAACCAGGCTGGATGGTTCATTGGTCCAACGGTAAAGTTCACTCTTCCTGTTGTAGGCTTGGGTATGGATGTCTCTTTGCTCTATGATTATCGTGCGGCAAAGTTGACATACGATGATGATAAGAAGACGGTGAAGCAGCAGCAGATTGCCATTCCTATTAATGTCCGCTACTCAGTAGGGTTAGGAAGTGCTGCAAGTATCTTTGCTTTTGCTGGTCCACAGATTGGATTTAATGTTGGTGACAAGGACTTCCATTGGACGCAAGGAAGCAGTTATGCACTGAAGAAGAGCGATTTCAGTGTTAACCTTGGTTTTGGTGTGACTGCTTTGAAGCATCTTCAGGTGACTGCAAATTACAATGTGGTTTGTGGTAAGACTGCTGATGTAACGTGGAAGACAGCAACAGATGCTGCTGGTGATGCACTTGGACTTAAGAAGAAAGAGAAGAAAGGCAGCCGTAACAACTCTTGGCAGTTGGGTGTAGCTTACTTCTTCTAAGGTAGAGCCAATAGATTTGAGCATTACATACACCCGTTGAGGGTGATTAAGAGCATAAGAGGGAATGTCCCCGTCAGTCTAATAAGAGATCTTAGACTGACGGGGACTTTCTTTTTCTCTTATCTGTGTATATGTAAACAATAAGATATGCTTCCTTCTTCTAACGTGTCCAACGACTTGGATAAGCTTGTCCAGCGAATTGGACAAACGTGTCTAATGAATTGGACAAACGTGTCCAACGAATTGGACAAACGTGTCCAGCGGATTGGACAGACGTGTCCAGAGAATTGGACAGACGTGTCTAACGAATTGGACAAACGTGTCTAACAGATTGGACAGACGTGTCCAATAGTCATTATCAAGGTTAGTAACCATGCGAATGACGATAGATTATCATTCAGATGACCGGTGATGGTGGCGTATGTAAGGGCTTATCTGTACTTAAGGTAGGCAGAAGAGAGTTGTATATCACAGTGTTGTTTTTACATTATTGTACTTTAAAGTTACCGTAATCTCTGCTTTTCTTCGTACATTTGTATGCAAACCAGATAACATTCAGCTGGATAATATTAATCAGACATTGAACAGGAGACAAACGAATGACATACGCAAATATCATATTACCCTTACCTCTTGAAGGCTTATTCACCTATGGCGTACCTGATGCGTTGGCATCTCGGGTGCAAGTGGGGGTACGTGTCAGGGTCCCGTTAGGTAAAAGTAAGACGTATGTTGGTATTGTTGCTGAGTATCCCGTTGCCCTCCCGGCATCAGGTAGTGGGGTGGTGGACAATGAGAAGAAGATTGTTTATAAGGATATTCTCGAGGTATTGGATGCTACTCCCATACTTCTTCCCCAGCAATTACGGCTTTGGCGTTGGATTTCCGATTACTATATGTCGCCTATCGGTGATGTCTATAAGGCTGCCCTCCCATCTGGTTTGAAGGCAGAGGACGGCTATCGTCCACGCACAGAGTTATACGTTCGCCTTGCTGATAACTTCCGCAATGAACGTAGTCTCACGTTGATGATTGATGCAATGAAGCGCGCTTCAAAGCAAGTGGAAGTCCTTATGGCTTATCTTCGGCTCGCAGGAGTGGATGGAGTGGAGCATCTAACGACAGAAACACCTCTTCGTGAGGTCACACGGGAGGAGCTTATGAACGATACGCATACCACGATTGGCGTTATTCGAGCATTGACAGACAGGAAACTCCTTGTTACGTATGAGAAGGAAGTAGGGCGTTTGAATGATAACGTACTCCCTCATCCAGAGCATATCAAGCCTTTGAATGAGGCACAGACCGAAGCATATAATCAGATTCTTATTCAAATGATGGGCCATCCCGTGACACTTCTGCATGGAGTAACGTCATCAGGGAAGACAGAAATATATATCCATCTCATTCAAAAAGCCATTGACGAGCACAAGCAGGTGTTGTATCTCTTACCGGAAATAGCCCTTACCGTACAGATAACAGAACGTTTGAAAGCCGTATTTGGTAATCGGTTGGGTATTTATCACAGTAAGTACAGCGATGCAGAGCGTGTTGAGATATGGCAGAAACAACTATCAGCCCAGCCATACGACGTGATACTCGGTGCTCGGAGTGCCGTATTCTTACCTTTCCAGCGCCTTGGACTTGTCATTATCGATGAAGAACACGAGCAAAGTTTCAAGCAACAAGACCCAGCTCCACGTTATCATGCCCGTTCTGCAGCTATTGTTCTGGCACAGATGTATGCCGGTGCAAAGACCCTTTTGGGTACAGCCACCCCTTCAATGGAGACCTATTATAATGCACAACAGGGCAAGTATGGTCTTGTTGAGCTGACTCGGCGTTATAAAGATATCCATCTGCCTGCCATAGAAGTGGTTGATGTGAAAGACCTCTACCGCAGGAAGATGATGACAGGTCCGTTCTCTCCACGTCTGTTGTCAGCTGTTCGTGAAGCTTTAAAGCGAGGTGAGCAAGCCATATTGTTCCAAAACAGGCGTGGGTTCGCGCCCATGGTAGAGTGCAGACAGTGTGGATGGGTACCGAAATGTCCTGACTGTGATGTGTCGTTGACCTTCCATAAGAACCTCAATGTTCTCACCTGCCACTATTGCGGATATACCATGCGGGTGCCAGAGGAGTGCCCTTGTTGCGAAAGCAAGGACATCCGAGGTCGTGGATATGGTACAGAAAAGATTGAAGACGAGATTCGTAATATCCTTCCTGAGGCGCGAATTGCTCGTATGGACCTTGATACTACCCGCACAAAGAATGCTTATGAGCGTCTGATATATGATTTCTCTACGGGTAAGAGTAATCTCTTGATAGGGACACAGATGATCTCCAAGGGACTTGACTTCGATAAAGTGTCTGTTGTGGGGATATTAAATGCTGACTCAATGTTGAACTATCCCGACTTCCGTGCTTATGAACAAGCCTTTATGATGATGAGCCAAGTGAGTGGAAGAGCTGGCAGAAAGGGGAGACAAGGGCTTGTGATTCTGCAGACAAAGAGTCCCGAATTGCCCGTTATACAGCAAGTAGTGAGAAATGATTATCGTGGTTTCTATACCAATCTCTTGGAAGAACGGCATGATTTCCATTATCCTCCTTTCTATCATCTGGTGTATGTCTACTTGAAACACAGGGATGAGAATATCGTTAATTCAGCTGGTTTGGAACTTGGAAGCAGACTTCGGGAGGTGTTTGGGACACGTGTTCTCGGTCCTGATAAGCCTGCTGTAGCACGTGTGAAGACGTTGAGTATTCGCAAGGTAGTACTGAAATTAGAGAATGGGATAGACCTTCCACGTGTCCGTCAGTATCTTCGTGGAGTGCTCGATGCCATGATGAAAGATAAACGTTATGGTGCTCTGCAGGTTTATTATGACGTGGATCCGTTGTAAGATTTAAGCTCCTTACACCTTATTATATAGTATAACTGAAGGCGGAAGACAATCAGGACACATCCTGTTGTCTTCCGCCTTTTATAATGTCTATAGTCTTTGATTGCTTACAAGTCGATGTCTATACCAGCACTTAATACTTTATTTGTACGTGTGAAGATATCAGTATTCTTAGTAGCTATGCTCTGTGTGCCTACCTTTATCTCACCATCATACTGCTTATTGAACTTAGAATAGTCAGTGAAGAAGTATGCTACGTTCAGGTGTGCATTCTTAGCAACCTTTATCTTAGCACCGAATCCGAAGCTATAACTGCTGGTTACGAAGCTGAGATCAGAGAGATATTTACCGTCTCCAAGTCCATAGAGAGTGCGTTGTCCGCCTGCACTGACAGTAACTGTTGGTGTTACGTCCCACTCAACACCAGCAAGGAACTCCTGAGTGTTGTGTGCCAAGTCGCGTTGTTTGTTCTTATCCATACGTGCATCCTTATCAAAGTAATAGTGATAACTTGCCATAACACGCAGATTCTTCTTGACTTCATATTGTGCACCCAGTGCTAATATACCTGGAAGGTCGTTTGGTGTGTTCACACCATCTTGGAACTGACCAGTGTCATCACGCTTTGTATCGTTCTCAATGTTGAACTTTGTTGTGAACTCATAGCGTGCACCGAAGTTCCATTTGCCTGTACGATAGTCTATACCGATGATAGGCGTGATACCCCATCCACGTTGTGTGCAGTCGAGATAACGGTCTTTTACCAGTTCTTTACTGCTACTTAACTTGTCAGCACCAGCTGCAATCTTCTGTGCACCGGCTGCAAACTGCTGTGCAGCACCAAGGAGTTGAGCCTTAGTGGTTGGGTCTGTAGCAGCTGCAGCCTGTGCTTGATACTCTGCCGCTTTGGTTTGATAGGCGGTAGCCTTCTCTGTTAGAGCCTTTACCTTGTCATCAAAATAGTTGTAAAGGTTCTGGTTGTTGCCTCCAACATTGGCAGATATGTTTGTGATGTTGCCTTGATATTTGTTGTAGATGTAGTTGAAACGTGCACCACCAAATACTGATAAATGCTCGTTAATCTTATATGCTGCACCAATTTGGAAGCCGAAATCGTATTGCTGACCACTCATATAACTTTGCAAACTATATGAGGTTGCTGGTGTTTCTTGCTGTCCTAAAAGCTGTGCAAAGGTTGGAAGCTGCTGGTTGATAAGGGCAGGAAGCAATGAAACCTGACGTTCGAAGCTTGGCAAACCACTGTTGAACGTAGCCTTTCCACCACCTCCTGTTAATCCAAAACCAGCCTGAAGACTCCAGTTACCTTTGTTATAGGCTACCTGAAATGAGGGAAGGATAGGCGCAGAAGCCTTACCTTTATAGAACTTACTACCATCTTCTGCACCACCATTGAGCTTGAATGGGTATTCATAAGGCGTATTAGCAAATGCTGGTACACTGAATGAAGAGGTAATCTCACGTGTCTGATAAACATTCTGGATGCTTAAAGAGATGTGAACACCATCACCTAAAAAGACAACACCTGCTGGGTTGAAATACACACCATCAATGCTGATAGCACCTTCACGTGCAAAACTACGGTTGAAAGCAACACTTTGGTTGGTATTTGTAAGCAGTCCTCCGGCTTGTGAAGTAGTTGCCATTGCCAGCAAAGCTGCTGCAATAACGATTTTCTGATGTTTCATTATTAGTTTGAAAATATGTTTAAATCGTATAATAATTGGCTGCAAAGTTAAATATATTGTCCTAAACTTCCAAATATTTATCTTGTTTTTCTCCTTAATGCTTCGTTTTGTTAATAGGAGTTGTGGGGTGTGCGGGATATCTAAGAGCCGTGAATGGGTGGTTTGAAAAAGTCTTACAACTTTAAGATGGGTATTTTTAGTTGAACACAAGAAATCTGTGCTGTTTGCTGTTTGTAACGTAAAGATTATCAGTAGGTTACAAATCACGTTGTAAAAGGGCATCTTTTGCACTTCAAAAGGGCGTCTTTTACCATGCAAAAGGGCATCTTTTATCATGCAAAAGGGCACCTTTTACAATGCAAAAGAGCATGTATTGTTTTCGTGTTGTGATTTATCTTGACATTAAGTGATATACTTCTGGTGTCTGTATAACGAAAAAAGAGCGTACTACCATGTGGTAATAACGCTCTCTTTTATTGTTTATAGGATCCGTATTATACCTTTAATTCAGGGTATTGAATACGTGTGTGATACATTGATTTCAGTCGTTCTATAAGAACATTCTTGGCTGCAGTGATGTCACGGAAGGTGATTGGGCAGTCAGTAAAGAATCCTTGGGCAACCTGGTCATCAATAAGTCGGTTGACCAAAGTACTGATACTCTCTTCAGTATATTCCTTCAGAGAGCGTGAAGCAGCCTCAACGGTATCACTCATCATGAGGATAGCCTGCTCACGTGTGAATGGATTAGGACCTGGATAGCGGAACTGCTCCTCGTTAACCTCCTCGTCAGGATGTTCATTCTTATAATGTATATAGAAGTATTTAGTCAGTCCTGTACCATGATGTGTCGTAATGAACTCTTTAATCTCTCGTGGTAGATTGTATTTTTCAGCCAGTTTGAGTCCTTCAGTGACGTGACTGATGATGATACGGGCGCTCTCCAGGTCGTTCAACTTATCATGAGGATTCACTCCAGCTTGGTTTTCTGTGAAGAAAACAGGGTTAAGCATCTTTCCAATGTCATGATAGAGTGCTCCCGTACGTACCAGTTGGCTTTTCGCTCCAATCCTGTTTGCAATCTCTGTTGCGAGGTTTCCTACGGTGATAGAGTGTTGGAAGGTACCTGGTGCCACCTCACTCAGTCGGCGCAAGAGCTCACTATTGGTGTTTGAAAGCTCAAACATAGTAACAGTAGATACAAATCCAAAGGTCTTCTCTATGACCAACATCAGCGGATAAGTAAAGAGAAGGAAGAACCCATTGACTGCAAAATGGTAATACATCGTTTGGTCAAGCTTTGACAAATCGTCTGCTTGAATGAGCTGAAGAGCAAAGTATACAGCTGCAGAGCCGATGGTTACGAGTAACGCCGTTAGGAAAATCTGACTTCTTTTGGATAATTCCCGAAGCGAATAGATGGCAACAAGTCCTGCAACAAGCTGTACGATGATAAATTCATATTGGTATTTCACGGCTACGGCACTGATGAGTACCATTGTAGCATGGCCAATAAAAGCCGTTCGGGAGTCCATGAACACACGGAAGAAGATAGGTGCCATGGTGAATGGAAGTATGTAAACGCTTAGGATATTGTGCTCCATCATTAATGATGTCAGGATAGGGAAGATGACAATCATTGCATAAAGGAGAGATATAGAACGTGGTTTGTCGAAGTAATCCTTGCGGAAAAGTGCTAAATAAAGTGTAAACAAACCTATCAGGATGAGTACATATATAGTCTGTCCTATGAGTGTTGAGGTGATTTCAGCCTTGGTTGCATTGCGCTTTTCCATGGCTTGTTCAAAAGAATTCAGTACACGATAAGTCTTTGCATCAACGATATCACCACGGTCAATGATACGTTGTCCTTCCATAACCATACCCGATGCCTGTGGAATAAGACTGAGCATATCATTCATTTCCGTCTCACTACGATCCTTATCATAGACTAAGTTCGCCTCAATATAGTCGTTCAAGTTGCACTGTTGTAGTATGGAACGCTTAGGACCAAGGGTTGGATCCATAAAAAGATGCTCATAAGCACCGATCGTAGAGTATGTCTTATTGATGGGAACACTCACAGCTTGTTTACCAGTAACAACACGAATGAGATTGTCACTGTCCTTTACTAATGTTGAATATTGTTGAGGATCAATGACTCCCGCTTCATAAATATCATGTAAACGGTGTGCTATTACCTCTGTATATTCCTTTGGTAGTCCTGGAATACCATTCTTATACGCCTCTCTAAAGCGCATAATATTCTTTTGTTCAACAGTAGGATTGATATTAAAGTAAGGCTGGAAATGCTTCATCATGGAGTCACGTTCAGCCTTGAGAGCCTCCTCTGTCTTGAAAATAGGGAAGTCAAACTTGGCGATAAGTTGCCCATACATCCATGGTTTTCCCTCATCATAATGAAAGAGTTTACCCTCCGTACGTGGCAGAAAGAGTACTATCAGCACCACGGCAACAATGACCAATGCCGATCTTGATGCTATATTACGCCAATAATGATTCTCTATATTTTTAAATTTTATCATATTTACAATTGTTTCATGAAACCTCTTTTGGCTTGCGAAAATACTAAAAATATGGCGTATAGTCAAAAAAAAGCATTAATTTTGCACAAAAATAATCTTTAAAACAATGGCAGAAAGCAATGTAAGAGTACGTTTTGCACCAAGTCCTACAGGTCCTTTACATATCGGTGGTGTGCGTACTGCTCTGTATAATTACCTCTTTGCACGTCAGCATGGTGGTAAACTTATCTTTCGTATAGAGGATACTGACTCTAATCGTTTCGTTCCTGGGGCAGAGGAATATATCCTTGATTCTTTCAAATGGTTAGGAATAACCTTTGATGAAGGGGTTAGCTTCGGTGGGGAACATGGTCCTTATCGCCAAAGTGAGCGCCGTGAAATCTATAAGAAGTACGTCAATCAGCTTTTAGAGGCAGGTAAAGCTTATATTGCCTTTGATACTCCTGAAGAGTTAGAGGCTAAGCGTAATGAGATTCAAAACTTCCAATATGATGCCCATACACGTCAGCAGATGCGTAATTCGTTGACAATGCAAAAGGAAGAGGTTGATAAACTGATAGAAGATGGGCTGCAGTATGTTGTTCGTTTCAAGATAGAACCGGGTGAAGAAATCCATGTTAATGACATGATACGTGGGGATGTTTGTATCAAGAGTGATATCCTTGATGATAAGGTTCTTTATAAAAGCGCTGACGAACTTCCTACTTATCACCTCGCAAACATTGTTGATGATCACTTGATGGAAATCTCTCACGTCATCCGTGGTGAGGAATGGCTGCCCAGTGCACCGTTACACGTATTGTTGTATCGGGCATTTGGTTGGGAGGATAGTATGCCTCGTTTTGCACATTTGCCTTTATTGTTAAAGCCAGAAGGCAAAGGAAAGTTAAGCAAACGTGATGGTGACCGCCTTGGTTTCCCTGTGTTCCCAATGGAATGGCATGACCCTAAGACAGGTGAAGTAAGTTCTGGATATCGTGAAAGTGGCTATTTCCCTGAAGCTGTTGTTAACTTCCTGGCACTATTAGGATGGAATCCTGGCACAGAACAAGAGCTCTTTACTTTGGAGGAGTTGGTAAAAGCCTTTGATATTACTAAGTGTTCAAAGAGTGGAGCCAAGTTCGATTATCAGAAAGGGATATGGTTTAACCACGAATATATCCTGCGTAAGAGTGATGAAGAGATAGCTCAACTCTTTGCTCCTATTGTTGCTAATAATGGTATTGAGGCTACAATGGACCAGATAAGGCAGGTTGTTCATATGATGAAGGACCGTGTCAGCTTTGTGAAAGAGCTATGGGATCTTTGCTCTTTCTTCTTTATTGCACCAACAACTTACGATGGGAAGACGGTAAAGAAGCGTTGGAAAGAGTATTCTGCTCAGCAGATGACGGAGTTGGCTGACGTGTTAGAGGGGATTGATGACTTCTCAGTTGAAGGTCAAGAGCCCGTTGTCATGAAGTGGGTAGAGGATAAAGGCTACAAACTGGGCGACATTATGAATGCTTTCCGCCTCACTTTGGTAGGTATTGGGAAAGGTCCTGGTATGTTTGATATCTCTGCTTTCCTTGGAAAAGAGGAGACTCTGAGACGTATGCATAAAGCTATTGAGGTGTTAGGGTAAAGGAAATAAAGGGCTAAAACAGTTGAGCCGATATGTATAATATAATAATGTATATCATACAGCTTGGTGTTGCCATTGGCAGTATCTTCAATGATAAACTGCGGAAGATGTGGCAAGGCGAGCGGGATGCTGTACAAACACTACGTAAGAAGGTGGAACCCGATGCTGATTACATCTGGTTTCATGCTGCATCATTGGGTGAGTTCGAACAGGGACGACCATTGATGGAGCAGATAAAGAAGTCTTATCCGCAATATAAGATCCTGCTTACGTTCTTCTCTCCATCAGGTTATGAGGTGAGAAAGAATTATGAAGGAGCTGATATCATTACCTATTTGCCAATCGATACGGTTGGTAATGCACGTCAATTCCTTCGTACAGTGCGCCCTGTTATGGCTTTCTTTATTAAGTACGAGTTCTGGTATAATTACCTTCATATCCTCCAATACCGTGGCATACCAGCATATAGTGTGTCGAGTATCTTCCGTCCTGACCAGGTATTCTTTAAGTGGTATGGACGTGGATATGGGCGAGTCTTGAAGTGTTTTACTCGTTTTTTTGTTCAGAATGAGGAGAGTAGGAAGCTTTTGGAATCAATAGGAATACATGATACGATGGTTGTTGGCGACACTCGTTTCGACCGTGTATTGCAGATTAAAGAGGCAAGTAAGCAGTTGCCGATAGTTGAACGATTCGTTAAAGGAACTCCTGAAGACCCCAAAAAGGTCTTTGTTGCAGGCTCATCATGGCAGCCTGATGAAGAAATCTTCTTGAAATATTTTAATAATCATCGTGATTGGAAACTCATTGTGGCGCCACATGTCATAGGAGAGGACCATCTTAAGTTCATATTTTCACTCATAAAGGACAAGAAAGTAGTGCGTTATACGCAGGCAACAGAAGACAATGTGGCTGATGCTGACGTACTTATTATCGATTGTTTCGGCTTGTTGTCATCCGTTTATCACTATGGTGACGTAGCATATGTGGGTGGTGGATTTGGTGTTGGTATACATAATGTACTTGAAGCAGCCGTCTGGGGAATGCCAGTTTTGTTTGGTCCGAACAACAAACACTTTGCTGAAGCACAAGGATTGCTGCAGAGTGGCGGAGGAATTGAGATTGAAGATTATGAGACATTCAGCTTGATAATGTCTCAGTTGAGCGATGATTCTGCTTATTATGACACATGTGGACAAGAAGCAGGAGCGTTCGTACAGAGTCTGGCAGGTGCAACAAAGAAAGTATTAAGTAGTGTAAAGTTATGAAATATCAGATAACATGCGATAACTGTGGTACTCAATTCGTCGTTGAGGCAGGTGAAGGATCAACGATTGAGTGCGAATGTCCTCACTGTCATAGTACCATGGAGGTCACATTACCATTGGTAAGTGAAGGTCAACAGTATACTCCACAGGCAGAAGGGATACCCGATCCTCCGCAAAAGAAGGATGGAGACCATAATACTATCTTGTGGGGAATAGTCATAGGACTGCTCTTGTTGGCAATAGGAATAGGTGCGTACGTTGCTTTCAGACCAACACCACCAGCGGCATCAACGGCTGATACCACTCTGATGGACTCTATTCCTTACACCGCCCCAGTAGAAGATACTCCTCCACCAGTAGTTGATACTGTAGCAACAGACCCTGAAGAGGATGCTCCTGTAGACGAAAGCGAGGTTGAAGAGAAGCGTTCTTCAGAGCCAACAGATACTATAGACGTTGCCCCACATGAGGAAAAGCATCAGAACGGGACATCCAATCGTGAATAAAAAAGTAAAGTAAAGATACATGGGAAAGATTATTTTGACAGGTGACCGACCAACTGGTAAGTTGCATCTTGGTCACTATGTTGGTTCACTTCGCCGTCGGGTGGAGTTACAGAACCAAGGTGACTATGATAGAATGTTTGTCTTCATGGCTGATGTTCAGGCCCTGACAGATAATGCGGATAACCCTGAGAAGATACGACAGAATATCATTGAGGTGGCATTAGACTATCTTTCAGCTGGACTTGACCCACAGAAGTGTACGTTGTATATACAAAGTCAGATTCCAGAGTTGGCAGAATTGACCACCTTCCTGATGAATCTTGTCAGTGTTAGTCGTGTTCAGCGCAACCCAACGGTGAAGACTGAGATTAAGATGCGCAACTTTGAAGCTAATATCCCAATGGGTTTCTTTGCTTATCCGGTGTCTCAGGCTGCTGACATTGCTGCCTTTAAGGCTACTACAGTACCAGCAGGTGAGGATCAGGAGCCAATGCTTGAGTTGACACGTGAGCTTGTTCGCCGTTTTAATCAGGTATATGCTCCGGTGCTCGTTGAGCCGAATATCATGCTTCCAGAGAATGCTACGGCACGCCGTCTGCCTGGTACTGACGGAAAAGAGAAGATGAGTAAGAGTCTTGGAAACTGTATCTACCTGTCTGATGATGCTGATACGGTATGGAAGAAGGTGAAGACTATGTACACCGATTCTACTCATTTGAATATCTCTGATCCTGGACATGTAGAGGGAAATGCCGTCTTTACTTATCTTGATGCCTTCTCTACAGATGAGGATTTTGCGGAATTCTGGCCGGAATTTAAGAGTCTTGATGAGCTGAAAGCTGCCTATACAGCCGGTGGTATCGGTGATATGAAGTGTAAAAAACTACTCAACAGTGTTCTTAATAAGATGCTTGAGCCTATACGTGCACGTCGTCATGAGTATGAACAGGATATTCCTGAGATCTATAACATTCTCAAGAAAGGTTCACTTGATGCCCGTGAAGTAGCAGCAAAGACTATGGATGAGGTACGTGCTGCCATGCAAATCAATTACTTTGAGGACGAAGCGTTGATTCAAAGTCAGGCAGAGCGATTCAAACAGAAGTAAGAACAAAGGAGCAGTACAGCTCTTTTGAAGATAATAATAGTAAAGACTGGAACGTATCAAAGGGCCAATAATCTTTTGATACGTTCTTTTTTTATGTCTATGACTCAGCCTTTAGGGTTGTCATCTTGCAGTGTGAACAGAATGATGGTGTGTGCGCTTTGTAATGATAAATGATACCCTACAAATCAATAGGTGCTCTTTTGCATCTTAAAACATGCCCTTTTGCATCTCAAAAGGGCATGTTTTACATTGCAAAAGGGCGTCTTTTGAAGTGCAAAAGGGCGTCTTTTACTTTGCCTTTCATAACCGTTTGATAATCTGTTGGTTATAAATCCCATTTTTCTCTGTTTCCTTTCTGAAATCAATAAGTCATGAAGACTATTTTGTAAAACAATTTGTTGAGTCCTTAATTATATATTAAGTAACTTATAAACCTGGCAACTCGTCCACATGTTTACCTATTTACTTAGTTTTAGGTATTGTCTATTATTTCGTAAATCTTTAATTTTGTAACCAATATTTAGAATAAACTTGTTTAATACCGAGGACTTTATTGAAATTGACAGAGAGTCCTTAGTCTACAATTTACATGAAGAATAAATTAAGAGTACTTATAGTTGGGAGAATTCATTATTGTTTTCTTTCGTATAAGATAGTAATAACCCTGTTCTTTTTATCTGCCTCTTTCCCCTTTACAGGTTATGCACAGGAGGACGTAAAGCGTGACACGACCGTTGCTATGAAGGAAGTTACGGTGACAGCACGGAGTGAGATCAGGAAGTTAAGAGAGTCTGCTATGCCGATATCGGTTATCGGGCAACGACAATTACAGGGTACTGCATCTAATATTAATGATGTCCTTGCGCGTACAGTTGGTGTTACCGTACGAAATACAGGAGGCTTAGGTAGTGCCTCGCGTATATCCCTTCGTGGCTTAGAAGGTAAGCGTATGGGAATGTATGTTGATGAAACTCCCATGTCACAGTTGAGCAATTTTGTTGCACTGAATGATATTCCAACGAATATGATTGAGCGTATTGAAGTTTATAAGGGTATCGTTCCTTATAAGTTCGGTGGCTCAGCATTAGGTGGAGCAGTTAATGTTGTGACGAAAGAGTACCCTCCTGTCTACTTAGATTTCTCTTATGAGCTTGGCTCTTTCAATACTCATCAGGTGTCAACAGTGTTTAAGCGGACCGACAAGAAGAGTGGTTTACAGTTTGGTATAGGTGGTGCCTTTTCGTTTTCAAAGAACAATTACAAGATGACCTTGGGCAATCTTGATAATAGGACAGTGGAGAGAGACCATGATAAGTTCAATAAAATCATGGCAGGAATGTCTGTTAAGGCCACTAAATGGTGGTTTGATGAGATGAAGTTCGAACTGATTTTCCTGAAAACAAGGCAGGAGTTACAAGGAATTGACCTTGATGTGCGTGAAGCTTATAACCATTCTATTAGTGGAGTAGCGGCTCTGACGCTGAAACGCAAGGACTTTTTCTTGGATGGACTCGACTTAGATTTCGATATTGGGTACGTTGTTGGGAAGTATGGACTGCATGATACAGCCATGAATCGTTATGATTGGGATGGTAATGTGCTACCTCCAGTCTCTCCGTTTGGTGGAGAACAGAATAATTTTCCATCTGATGGACATAATCGATCGAACGAGTTGACTTCAAAACTCAATATGGGTTATACCATAGATATGCACCATAGTGTTAACTTTAATGCTTATTTTGATAGGAATTCACTTCGCCCGAATGATCCTTTGATGGATAAAGCTTTAGGATTTAAGTCAAATTTCCCAAGTAAGATGAACATGCTTACGTTAGGATGGTCATATGATCTGACCCTCTTTGATGGTAGTTTCCAAAATGCTTTTACGTTTAAGAACTTTATTTTCTCATCACATTCTCGTAG
>ENA-OWNK01000296-OWNK01000296.1-metagenome-genome-assembly--contig:-NODE-296-length-24333-cov-5.634731_pt1 | contig 24333 bp, 16 predicted proteins | sample MGYA00245343_ERZ651121 | MGnify/ENA primary metagenome ERZ651121 (study PRJEB26857, sample SAMEA4031775) | metagenome | biome: human; feature: oral; material: saliva | place: Philippines | collected 2014... | reverse complement strand
TGCGTTTTGTAGGAGATAGCACTGCGTTTTGTAGGAGATAGCACTGCGTTTTGCATGAGTTAGCATTGCATTTTGGTGCAAATAGCTCGAAAATTCATAAAAAACACGGTTTACCTCTTCTAAAATCCGCTTTACCAAGATGCACCATCCAACTTCTTTTTATACAAAAACAACCCCTCGCGAGAATGGATTATTTGCGAGCGAGTTGGCAGTTGGTGATAAAAAAGCCACTCACAATGTTAAAATACCTGCCATATATTTTACATTTTCCAAAGCCGGCTACTATAAACAAGAATAAAACAACAATTAAAGAGGAATAAAAAACGCCCCGATGTAAAGCCGTCTTAGCATATTTTGTTCAGACAGCTTTTACATGGAGCGTAGTTTTTTAGAGGGTTTACTACATATTCTCACATTGTTCGTCGCCATGTACGGGAATCTTGGCATCTTTATCGGTTTTTTCAGCCTTATATCCAAACTTCTCGAATGCCTTTTGCAATTTCTCCTCAGTAGTCTTTTTAGGGTCGAAGGTTATGTAAACCTTTTGGGCCTCAACATCTGTTTTAATTTCTTTCACCCCTTTTTCAAAGCGGAGATTGCCTTTAATTTTGGCTTCGCAACTTTGGCAATGCATCTGCGGAGTGGTGGTAAACACAACGGTTTTAAAATCCTTGGCGGCTGCAATCATGGCTACCATAAAAAGCAGCATCGTAAAAAATAACTTCTTCATGTCTTTGTTTGTTTATGGGCGGTGGCCGAACTAGCGCTCAGCACACCCACCCTTAGTGATGATATTTATTCTGTTTTATGATTCAAAGGAATTGTTAAGGACAGGCACTAAACATTCAGTATTGCGGCATTAGCGCGACTGTGCCATTAAAGGCGTTGCCCCAGATTAATTCGAATGCCAATATAAGCCATCGCACCTTGAACGGGCCCATAAACCATTGTGGGTTCAAAGCTGTTAGCCCATGGATTACTAAAGCCAATAATGGGATTATGTTGCTTATAATTAGTGAGATTTTCGCCACCCACATACACCGAGAAATGTTTGAAATAACGCGTAACCTGCGCGTTAAGCTGTGGATAAGCCTTAAAATTGGGCTGCCACGAGAGATTTCCCGATGCCGTGTTGTAAGGTTGTGGCATTCTGCCACCCCCATTCAACACCGCCGTTGCATCAAACTGCCATAATGCAAGCGGTGTTTTGTAGCTAGCAGTGAGCAGAGCTTTATACCTACTTTGCAATGGTTTCCACAAAAGTTGTTGGCCATAAGTGGTTTTAACGAGATTATAACGATAGGCCGCTGTAAGCTCAAGACTATTGAAGAAAAGATACGAAGCATCTACTTGGAAAGTGTGCGAGTAGCTTTTACCATTAAGATTGGTTATGCGCAGTTCTTCAGGATTGGAGTCGTAGTCTATTATAGCCTGCTCTAAGAAATGGGTGTAATAATAATCGGCGTTTAGCTTAAGCGCCTGTTTGCCTATAGGGATAACAAAGCTTAGACTACTGCCATAGTTCCATGCCGCTTCTTGTTTCAAGTTGTCTATAATAAGCCGACGCCCAGAAGCCATCAAGTAATTGTTTTCGGCCAGTGCGTGCGGGCTACGATAACCCTTGCCAGCCGAAAGACGAACGGTGAGGAACTGTGCGGGCATCCATTTAAGGTGAAAACGCGGCGTAAAGAATGTGCCATACACATTGCTATGATCTAAGCGCAAGCCAGCCATCGCCACGAGATGATTGTTGAGATTGTAAGTGTATTGCACGTATGCGCCAGGTGTTGTCTCGCTTTCTAAGCCACGTTCCATGGGATAGAGATTGCCATAATTGGCAGCAACAGCACCTAAAGGCAAAGTTAGGCTTTGGCGCAGATAATCGTGATTAAGACTCAAACCGGCAGAGAGATTGTGTTTGGGTGTGAAATCGGTTTCGAACACTAGCGATGCATAGGCACTTTTCTCGTTCACATCATATTGTTTTATGCCATAAAGTGCGTCTTGCTTATGTAGAGATGCATTAGCCAGTAAGGCGATGTTTGTGCCATGCGCGGCATTAAGTATAAAGGCATGTTTCATATAAGCCTCGTATCGCTGTGTGCCAATGTCAATTCGGTAAGGTGGTGTGCCACCATACAAGGGCAAAGCTCCAGCTACTTGCCCGTTGGTTCGGTCTTCTTTTAAAAGCGACAAGCCAGCATGTAGCATGTAGTTGCCCGTTTTCCAGAACCAGCGGTTTTGCAAGTTGAACTGTTTAACCTGGGGGTCGTCTTGAAATCCATCGCCATTACCATCGCTATGGTTCCAATTATTCTCGAAGTGCGCCAATATTTCTGTGCTAAGATTTTTATTACCGTTGATGTGAATATTGCCATCTGCATTGGCTTCAACTTTCCCCATGGTGCTGCCATAGAGATTTAACGACAGTCCTTTTTCGTCTTCGGGCTTTACATATTCCACATTTATTTGGCCGGTCATGGCTTCGTATCCATTCTTCACCGACGAATTGCCTTTGCTCACCTGCATGCTTTTCATCCAGTTTCCAGGCACATAGCCCAAGCCATAAGGCAATGCAGCACCACGAAAATTAGGCAGATTTTCGGTTAGCATTTGCACATAAGTGCCACTCAAGCCCAACATTTTTACTTGCTTAGCGCCGGTGGTGGCATCGGTGTAGTTTACATCTACCGAAGGATTGGTCACAAAACTCTCGCCAAGGTTGCAGCAAGCGGCCTTAAAAAGTTCGTCGCGTGAGATGTCTTTGCCATTAAGTGCGCCTTTAAGCGAGCGCATGGTTGCCTTACGACTTGTAATGGTGACGTTAGACAGGGTGTGTTCTTTCATTATTGCAGCAGTATCGGCGGTTACTTGCTGTGCTGCAACAGGCATAACAAACAGAAGTGAGATGCCCGATAAATATATCATTTTATTCATTTGGTTTGATTTTGTTGTTTATAAAGTTGATGATACCACAAACCACGGCTGCAAAAACTGGTGAGACTTTGCGCCTACTACTACCCTAGCGACCTAATCAAAAACAGATTAAAGACAGATAATGGTTGTCCATAAGACTAGACGCTTGCGTGCACAAGCTAAACAACCCACAGCATAAGGCGAGGATTTGGTATCAATAGCGTTGATAATTTGACACAATTATCCCTTCTTGCATGACGCAAAAAGGCACAAAAGGCCTTCCATTACTTAAATTTAAAGCAACGGGAAACAACAAAATCAAATTAAAAGTGTTGTAAGTAACCGGAGATATTGCCGTTTGGTACCATGCACAAGCGGATGCGACATTCTCCAAGATGCCCTTGCACAAACAGGCAAAGGCAATAAATCGTAGTGCGTTACAAGCTGCGGAAGCAACGAAAGCAACACGGGCTGCAGATGATGAAAACCAGTTGGCACCATGTCTGTAGGCGACAAGGTTCTTATTTGCAGCCTCATGCAATGGTTAGCATCGGCATCATTGCAATGCCTTTTAGAAGACTGATGGGCAACAGACACACTACCAGTATGTTCGCACACCACGGTCATGATGCCCGAACCAATCCACACAATCATTAAAGAGAGTATGAAAGAGAGTAGTATGTTTGTTGTTCTCTTCATCATTAGCATTGCAAAGTTAAGTAATAAATCTCTAACACCATAAACACGTGCTCACTTTTTTATGTTTTTTCGTCCCCTATCCATGCAAACAACCATGTGCTAGCATCATGCTACGCCTGCGAGAACGGAATTTAAGACCATGCAGCAACGCCTTTTTAGAACATTGTTTTTTGCATTCGCTTGCTGATGTGGATTAAATGGCGTAACTTTGAAGCTGAAATTTAATTACGCAGGAAACAAGAAAGACAAAATGGAAGACTTTGTTCATCTTCACGTACACACATATTATTCTATTCTAGACGGGCAATCGAGCATACAACGCCTGGTAGATAAGGCTATTGCTAACGGCATGAGTGGCATGGCCCTTACCGACCATGGCAACATGTTCGGCACGAAAGAGTTTTTTAACTACTGCAAAAAGGTTAACGGAAAGCGCAAAGAGGAAGGGTTACCCGAATTTAAACCCATCATTGGCTGCGAGATGTATGTGGCAAGACATCGCAAAACAGACAAGGTGAAGGAGAACGGAGACATGAGTGGTTACCACCTTATTGTGCTGGCAAAGAACTACACGGGATATAAAAACTTGATAAAACTGGTGTCGAGGGCATGGGTTGACGGCTATTACATGCGCCCAAGAACCGACCGCGAAGACCTTGAGACTTATCACGAGGGACTTATTGTTTGCTCGGCATGCATCGCCGGAGAAGTTCCGCGCAAGATTTTAAGAAATGATATGGAGGGCGCACGCGAGGCCGCGCAATGGTATCACCGTGTGTTTGGCGATGATTATTACCTGGAATTGCAACGACATGAGGTGAAAGACCCGCACATCCGCGCCAATCGCGAGGCTTTTCCGCTGCAACAGCGCGCCAATAAGGTGATGTTGGAACTGGCAGAAGAATTTGGTATCAAGGTGGTATGCACGAACGATGCGCATTTTGTGGACCAAGAGAACGCCGAAGCACACGACCACCTGCTGTGCTTGTCGACTGGCAAAGACCTAGACGACCCCACACGCATGCTCTATTCAAAGCAAGAGTGGTTTAAAACGCGCGAAGAAATGAATGAGGTGTTTGGCGATTTGCCACAGGCCATGCGCAACACGGTGGAGATTTTGAACAAGGTGGAAACCTACTCTATCGACCATTCGCCCATCATGCCCTTCTTCCCCATACCCGAAGACTTTGGAACAGAGGAACAATGGCGAGAACGCATCTCAGAACAAGAACTCTACGACGAGTTTACGAGCGACGAAAACGGCGAAAACCAACTGCCACCCGAAGAGGGCAAATCGAAGATTAAAAAGCTGGGCGGATACGAAAAGCTATACAGAATTAAGTTTGAAGCCGACTATCTGGCTAAACTGGCCTACGATGGCGCTAAGCGCTTGTATGGCGACCCACTATCCGAAGAGGTGCGAGAACGCGTAAACTTCGAATTGCACATTATGAAAACAATGGGTTTCCCGGGCTACTTCCTCATCGTGCAAGACTTTATCAACACGGCACAAAACGAATTGGACGTGATGGTTGGGCCGGGACGTGGGTCGGCAGCAGGCTCGGTTGTGGCCTATTGTTTGGGCATAACAAAGATAGACCCCATAAAATACGACTTGCTGTTTGAACGTTTTCTTAACCCCGACCGTATTTCGCTGCCTGATATTGATACCGACTTTGACGACGACGGACGCGGGCGCGTGCTGGAATGGGTGGAAGATAAATACGGACACGACAAGGTGGCGCACATCATTACCTATGGAACAATGGCCACGAAAAACTCGATTAAAGACGTTGGACGTGTGGAAAAAGTGCCACTCAAGATTGTAAACGACTTGTGTAAGCTAATCCCCGACAAATTGCCCGATGGCTTGAAAATGAGTGTGGCCAATGCCATAAAGGCCATTCCCGAACTGCGCGAAGCTGAAGCATCGGCCGATGAGGGCCTGCGCAACACCATGATGTATGCCAAAATGCTTGAAGGAACAGTGCGCGGAACGGGTATTCACGCCTGTGGTACCATTATTTGCCGCGACGCCATTAGCGACTGGGTACCTGTTTCGACAGCAGAAGACAAAGCCGACCCTGGACATAAGCTGCTTTGTACCCAATACGACGGGCACGTTATCGAAGAAACGGGACTTATCAAGATGGACTTCTTGGGACTGAAGACGCTTTCCATCCTGAAAGAAGCCGTGGAAAACGTGCGCATATCTACGGGAAAGACCATCGACTTGGAGAAAATACCCATTGATGACCCGAAAACCTACCAGCTGTATTGCGAAGGAAGAACGATTGGAACATTCCAATTTGAGTCGGCTGGTATGCAAAAATACTTGCGCGAGCTGCAACCATCGGTCTTCGAAGACCTCATTGCCATGAATGCGCTATATCGCCCAGGGCCAATGGACTACATACCCGACTTTATTGAGCGCAAACGCGACCCCTCAAAAGTGAAGTACGACATCCCTTGCATGGAGAAGTATCTCAAAGATACGTACGGTATCACGGTGTATCAAGAGCAGGTGATGTTGCTCTCTAGGCAGCTGGCCAACTTTACTCGCGGACAAAGCGACACGCTAAGAAAGGCCATGGGTAAGAAACTTATTGCACAGATGGATAAGTTGGAGACACTGTTCTATGAGGGCGGAATGAAAAACGGACACCCAAAGGAAGTGCTCAACAAGATTTGGGAAGACTGGAAGAAGTTTGCTTCGTATGCTTTTAATAAGAGTCATGCCACATGCTACTCGTGGGTGGCTTTCCAAACGGCCTACTTCAAGGCGCATTATCCAGCCGAATATATGGCTGCCGTGATGAGCCGAAACCTTGCTAACATTTCCGATATCACCAAATTTATGGACGAATGCCGAGCAATGGGCATCAAAACACTTGGTCCCGACGTAAACGAATCGCGCATAAAATTTAGTGTTAACAAACATGGCGAGATACGTTTTGGACTCGGTGCTATCAAAGGCATGGGCGACGCAGCTGCACAAGCCATTATACAAGAACGTGAAAAGAACGGGCCATACACCTCGGTGTTTGATATGGTGCAACGCGTGAACCTTAGCGCTGTGAACAAAAAGGCCATTGAAAGCTTGGCGCTTAGTGGCGGTTTTGACAGTCTGGGCATTGCACGCGAGAGCTATTTCGGCACCGACAACAAGGGCGCAACCTTTATCGACAACATCACACGCTACGGCCAGCTCTTCCAAATGGAACAACAGCAAATGCGCAATTCGCTCTTCGGCGAAAGCAATGCCGTGGAAGTGGCAACGCCACCAGTGCCACAAGCCGAACGATGGAGCAGCATAGAACGCCTTAACAAAGAACGCGATCTGGTGGGTATTTATCTCTCGGCACACCCTTTAGACGATTATAAGATTGTGCTCAACGCCATGTGCAACACAGGATGCAACGAATTGGAAAACAAAATGGAACTGCTGAAAAAGGCTGAAGTGACATTTGCAGGCATGGTTACCAACACCCGCTCGGCTGTAACCAAGACTGGCAAGCCCTGCGGCTTTGTTACCATCGAAGATTATTCGGGTTCGGGCGAACTGGCTTTCTTTGGAGAGGAATGGGGACGATGGAACGGTATGTTCGAAGTGGGCCGCACTCTCTTTGTGAAATGCAAGTTTACACAGAAATATGAGGGAAGTAAGTTTGTTGACTTGCAGGTGCTGAACATAGAATACTTGCAAACAACATTTGAAAAACGTGTGCAGCGATTTACGATAATGGTAGACAGCGAGCACATCGACCAAAGAATGGTGAACGACATTGTGACAATGGTGAGCGACTCGCCTGGACAAACAGAATTGTATTTTGAGGTGTTCGACACCGAAACACACAACACGCTACTACTTAGGTCGAACATTCCACCAATAAGAGTGGAACGCACACTGGTGAACTACGTGGAGGGCGACCCCAATATGAACTATAAGGTGAATTAACCCCCAATCGGTCGTTAGACCACAATGTTTCCAGAACTATTGTTTTTGTGTTGTTTCCTAACATCTTTTATTTTCTTGTCGGCATCTTGTATGCCTTTGCAACTAGGCGTAACCCGCTACCCTACGTTACAAAGACAGGCAATCTGCTCGACAATAAAACAAAATCTGTTTAGGCTTTAACGACCGATTTGGATTAAACTGACAGCTGCACATGACATTATTGCACATGACATTATTGCACATGGCATTATTGCACATGGCTGACACGTAACAAAACACCGCCTAGAAACTCACTCGCCAACACGTATTGTGTACAAAATGAGTGCACTTTGCAACACTTAAACCAATTGGAAAGAAAAAGGAATAGACTTAACAAACATTTTATGGCACAGTGTTTGCACTAAAAGAAGATATACAAAACAAACCCAAAAATAGATTAGTAACAAATAAGAAAGGAATACATCATTATGGAAGTAAAAATCACAACAGAAAACTTCGAGAGTTACAAGAATGGCGAATTGCCATTGGTAGTTGACCTATGGGCAACATGGTGCGGACCTTGCAAAATGCTTGGCCCTGTTATCTCGGAACTGGCAGTTGACTACGATGGTAAGATTGTTGTAGGAAAATGCGACGTAGAAGAGAACGACGAAATCGCATCAGAATTTGGAGTACGTAGCGTTCCCACCATCTTATTCTTCAAAGGCGGACAGCTGGTAGACAAGTTTGTGGGTGCTACCAACAAGGAAACATTGGATGCTAAATTCCAAGCCTTGCTGTAAGCTTTACGCTTTAAGACGAATAATAAAGAAAGTGCAAGAGGCCTAAGCGCATCTTGCACTTTTTTGTGTGCTTATCGCTGCTGAGTTTTGCGTTGCGAGAAGCCCATTGGCTGCGTTGAGGATGGATACGTGGTTGCGCTGTGCATTGATACATGATTGCGCTGTGTATTGGAACATGGCTGTGGCGCAGACTTCTGCATGATTGTCTGGCACATTGTCTCTTGATAGCGCTGCGCATTGGTACGTGGCTGTTGCAGATTACTACGCGGGCAGAAAACAAAAGCGGGTTTGCGACATCCATCGCAAACCCACCTTAATGATTATTCTACACGAGGCAAGGTGTTGCCACCATCTTCATCGGGATATATATCCTCATCAAACGAGTTGTCAGACTTTGCTCCAGGTTCGTCTGACTGCCACGAGCCTGCGGCCAATTGTGTCTCAATAGTAAGTTTCAGCATCAGTACGCGAGGCATTATGTACTTTTTCTTTTTCATTGCTGTATCATTATTAGTTAACAATCATCTTTTTACCATTCACCACATACACGCCTGGTGCGAGATGGATGGTTCGTGTTTCGCCAGCCTTTATCATTGTACGCGTTACGCACTGTCCAGACAAGTTAAACACACTAAGCGGTGCATCTTTGCGTGCTTCGGCTGTTATCAACCCTGCACCAACAGTTACTTTCAGCACAATCTCTTCTTGTACATCTTGTATATCGGTAGGCGTTAGGTTGTCGTCATCGTCGAAAGTTAGTCCAAATGAGTTGAATCCCTTAGCTAAGAGCGCCTGACCATTGTCGGCATAGTAAACAAAGCGGAATGGGAAGAGGTACAATTTACTCTTTTTCTTACTAAGATTGGCAGACAGAACAAATCTATTGAGGGAGAAATAGAATATCATGTCGTTTGAAGCTCTATCTATCACATGGCCAGCATAGGTATAACTGCTCTTTATTTGGGTGTAAGGGCCAGCTATATGACACTTAGCTGCATTTCCTGTAACCATTCCATCAAAAGCATCGGGTGTTTTTTCAATAAGTGCACCAGGTTGAGTGGCTACGAACGACACGTCACCATTACCGTAGGCTTTATCAATATTGATGATATAAGGCGTATTGGCATAGCTCTTACCTTCCTTTCCAAGGAAAGCAAGCTTGGCTTTAACTCCATAATCAGCGCCTTCGTGGTTTGCTTTGTCTTTGGCCTTATATGTAAAAGAGTTATCTTGTATCTTACCCATGCGGAACTCACAGGGAGTACCAACGGTGTTGGCATGCACGCCCTTATGAGTAACGCTTAGGCCAAAGGGCAACACAAGGGTGGCGTAATCTACACGACCCATGTTTCGCGAGGTTGCCTTACGCGTGTAGCTAGCATAACAATCGTCTTTAAGTTGGATGCTGTATGGCGCAAAGAACGGTTCTTTGTCGGTTAACTCAAAGTTGGTTCTACCTTCAAAACCTTTGTTTTCTTTCAATTTCAATGCTGTATGCTGCACACTAGCCAAAGCCTCTGCTGTAACTGGCAGATAGATAATGGCATTACTTGCTAAAAGCATTCGCATGCTATCGAGTTTGTGTACCCTATCTTCTTTGGCATTAGCAGGCAAGATGTTAAACAGCTTTGTATTGTCTACGTAGAGCACATCCTTAAGACTTTTAGGCGCTCCCACGCCATGTTTTTCGGCTATCGATTTATTCATCGCTCCAAGAATTTGGTCAACAGTAAGGTAACCAAACTCGCTTGTTGCGCCCTCTTGATGCATATTGCCATCGTCGTCTTTCTTAGTGGTCTTTATCACTGCACCATACATAATGCCTGGGGTATAGTGACTTTCCTTGTCATTCTTATAATACATAGGTGTTTTATAAACAGGAACCCACTCTACCACAGGGTCGTAGTCTTGGAACTTCAACGTTATCGTAGTGAAATAATAAGCAAAGGCACGGTGCTGTTCACCTTGAGTAGGAGCGATGTTATAGCGTGTTTCGTCGCTAGTGTATAGATACATCGTCTTTGTTTCGTTCGCTTTCAACGTGAGGTTATCAGCAGAGTAATTGCCATATATCTTATTACCTCGTTCATCCTTTATAAAAACAGACTTATAATTATCTATGGTGAAATTCTTTTCAGACAAGTAGGCCGATTCTGGACGTTTAACCTTATTAGACAATTCGGCAGCATTGTTGAATGGGAATGGAATGTTTCCAGCCACATTAACTTCGATTTTATCTTGATAATTATCTGAAGAGGCCACCAAATCTGTATGGGTATATAGATTGTCTGCTACAGCGTTATAGTAATTTGAACCCACAAAATGGTATCGCGAGTGTCCGCCTTTAGACAATTTACCATAAGTATTATCTGCAAATTCAGACGTTAAGTTTCTAAACTTGAAGGGCAAACTTACCGAAGTAGAAGAGCCTCTAGGCACTTTATAAACGAAAGCATCACCACCAAGAGTAAAGTTCTTCGCCTCAAAAGTTCGCGAAAGCTCTATACCTTCGTGTTCGCATACCGCATCTACCGACTTGATGTATGGGTTAAGAGGTTCCATATACAAAGTAATTCGCAACAAGGCTGTGGGATCTGCGGCTTCTCCGTTACCTTCAATCTTAAACTTAACGGCATCGTTGTTAAGACCACTAAGCATGATACTGTTATTTTTGGTGCGATTGCCAATAACATGCGTAGTACCCTCTTTACCATCTGCACTATAGGTAATGATGTTGAATGGAGTTGACTCTTCTTGGCCTTTCACTGCCAGTTGAAAGAGTCTTTCCGGTCCATTAATCTGGAAATAAGCCGTTTCTCCTTTTTTTGCGCACAAGAAAAACTTTTCTCCTCCACGTGGATTTGTTTTCCAGAAATAATAAGTATTTCCTTCTTTTAGAAGTTTAACCCTTTTATTTTCATCAGAAAGCTCGGCATTAAATTTTAAACCAGGCAGAACTTTTTTACTAAGAACCAGGTATTTAGGCTTGCCATCAACAAGAGTGTACATCTCGTCGCCGGACGTGCGATGCCATATTGCAGCATCCTTTTCATCCACACCTTTAAGATCTTTATCTAGATAAACATTACCCCTATGCAGCGTAAAACCCGGCTTGCTGTATCTACCTTTTTTATAATCGAACTTAGCCCCAACGATACGATAGCCAACAGGCATCTGAACATTGCCACTCTCGCCCTGTATATTAGCCGTTGTGGGCGATTCTACATAGTATGTACCAGCACGTAAGGCATACCATTCGTTCCCCTTAGCATCATTACTAATTGCACATTTAATGGTTTTTCTACCCTTAGTAGCATCCCAAGTAAGGCCATCTGTGGCTCCCTCTTCAAAAAGTCTGATGTCGGCAGTCATTTCACGAACATCCCATTGGTCGTAACTATACAAGGTGGCTTTATTCTTGGTACGCAATTTTAAATTGCCCACATCAGTTCTACCTAGTGTTATGTTATTGCTAGATAAACTAACAAAATCTTCGTGTTCGATTGTTGGCGTTAGAGGATATTCGAATGTATTGCCTGCAGAGAATGTCAGTTGGACGAGTTCTAAATAAACTCCAGCAGATTTCCACCAACCCCTATTACCTGAAAAACAAAAATAGAGAATGTTACCCAAGTCGCCTTCACGTTGAATCGTATACCGACGCCCAGGAGTGTTTTTGTTGATTTCTACATACTCGTTTCTACGAAAGACAGGGTCTATATATTGCCCATTTTCCTCTTTATTTTCTCTAATGTGAGACCTATCCACTTCACCAAATTTCCAATTAATAGCACGCGCAAATGGCAATTTGGGTATACGGTGATTTAAATTCATGGTGTCTGGAGGAGTAAGTCCGTCGTGAATAACGATTTTATAGCTCGTTATTTTATATCCCTTTGGCATAGCTATAGACAAGTAAGTAGGGGCTGTGCCTGAGATAAAAAGAAACTTTTCTTTACCATCTGCAGAACCAACAGGCTTGTAATAAAGAAAGTTACCCGTATGATTTCTCAATACACCATCTTTAGACAGCGTAGGAAAATCAGAACATGTAACGGTGATAGGCAACTGATTGTGCTGCCAGTACGAACCATAACCACCCTCAAAACCAAATTCATTGCTTTGATGAGTGTAAGCAGCAAGAAGATTACCCAGCTGCGGACTGACCGTAGCATTCTGTGCCGACAAAGGCAAGCAGCCCCAACCTATTAAAAGGGCTGCGACTAACATTAACGGATGTTTAATTAACATTCGCAAGTTGTGATACATTTTCATTATTGATACCTTTATTTATTTATGTCATCATGATAACCTCTTAGGCTGTTCTCCATGGTTTGGCCCTGTGTGAGGCATATCAGTATTCGTTTTTACTGTATAAGTGTTTGTTTGCACGCCTTTTAATGCCTTGAATACTGCATTGTTTGCGACATATTCGTTGGCAATCAGCTAGACTTTACTTGCCTTCGCGTAGGCTGTGAACATTTTGAGTATGATGTTTCTCAGGTGTGCCAATGTTATTCATTGTGATATTAGTTGACAATTGCATTCCATAACATTGTCATAACGCGCTGCAAAGGTAGTTAAAAAACACAACAAATAATAAAGTATAAAGAAAATAATTCTTATATTTCCTATTTTTTACATTTAAAATGCCATATATATATTATACAACATGTTTATTTGATAACAATTGTTATCATTCTTAACAGATAACTAACATACAAATTATCGATAAAACACTATAATAAAAGTATTTAAGACAAATACAACACCACCAAAACCAAAACAAACTCATGCATAACATCCCTTAGTTATATACAACGAAACAAAAAACATTAAAGATAACTCCACTTCGTATTTATTGAATATAACACACAGTTATTACAATAAAAACGAACACAACATACCAAACATAAACACAACAAGCATATTGCCATACCGCGAACCTATATAAACCAACAAAGAATATATAGCCTACAAATCGCCCGTCGAGCTTTTGAGCATTTCAGACACACAGTTATGCGCCAGACAAAGCCCCATAATAAGAACAACAACGAAAAGAAAAAACGAACTTACGACACACATCGTAAGTTCGTCTTTGCACCTATCCTGCATAAGGCAGAACATCTCCACCATCCTCATTAGGATTTATCTGCTCTTCAAAAGAATTATTTGACTTTGCCCCAGGCTCATCCGACTGCCACGAACCTGCTGTAAAATTAGTATCAACAACAAGGCTAAGCATCAGCACGCGAGGCATAATGTACTTCTTCTTTTTCATCGCTGCTTTTATTTAATTTACTATCATCTTCTTTCCATTCACCAAATACACACCTGGCGCAAGATAGAACGTTTGTGGTTTGCCTGCCTTTATCAACGTTCGAACAACGCATTGTCCCGACAGGTTAAACACATTAAGCGGAATATCTTTACTTGCTTCAGCTGTGATATGCCCAGCACCAAGAGTTACTTTCAGCACAACCTCTTCTTGTACGTCTTGTATAGCGGTTGGCGTTACATCATCAACATCGTCGAAGGTAACTCCAAACGAATTGAAACCTTTAGACTGAAGAACCTTGTGATTATCGGCATAGTACACCGAACGGAAGGGATACAGGAATAAATCATCCTTACTAAGATTCTTAAATGCAACAAACCTATTGAGCGAGAAATAGAATACCATCTCGTTTCCACTCTTACTTATCTTACGTCCAGAGTATGTGAAATAACTCTTGAGAGACGTAGTCACATTTGTTATCTTACAGTTAACCGCATCGCTAGCAACCAATCCCATCAGCGCTTCAGGCGTTTTCTTTATAAGTGCTCCCTTCTCGCTAGCCACAAAAAACACGTTCGTAGCCCCCTGCGCCTCCAAAACCTTTATAACATAAGGCTGATTAGCCTCGCTCTTGCCAGCTTTTAGTTTCTCTAGCTTGGTCACATCACCATAATCAGCACCCTCATGATTGCGTTTGTCATTCTTATTATACACTACCGACTCTTTAGCAATCTTACCCATATAGAACTTCGATTTTTCTCCAACCTTATTCTCGTGTATGCCATCTGCCCCAACTGTAAGCCCATAAGGCAACACAAGTGTGGCATAGTCTACCCTACCACGAAATGCAGGAGCTATATTTCGTGTATAGCTAGCATAACATTCGGGGCGCAACTGAATGTCGTAAGGTGCAAAGAAAGGCATCTTATCAACGAGAACAAGATTGTTTCTACCTTCAAAACCAGGCTTTCCTTCGTATTTCAGCGCCGTATTAGGAACACTAGCCAATGCTTTTGAACGATAAGGCAAGTATATCAACGCATTACTAGCCAGTAACCCACGCAAACTATCGAGCTTATGCACCAAATCTTGAGTTTGACTCACGGGCAAGATGTCAAACAACTTTGAACCATCAATGTAAAGCACTTCTTTGAGAGACTTTGGCCCATTTACGCCACCGTCTTTACGTATAGTATCCTCCAGCGCTTCAATAATTTGATTAAGCGAAAGGAAACCAAACTCACTAGTTGCACCCTCTTGAGGTTTGTTACCATCAACACCCGACTCAATGGTTTGAATCTCAGCGCCAAACATTTTATCAGCCAGATGACGCTTATGCGCATCATCTTTATCATACATAGGCTTATTATAAAGTGGCACCCACTTAATCCTAGCCGTATAACTAGCGAACTCAAGCTTTATAGTGGTTTGATAATAAGCAAAACTTCTGTGCTGTTCCCCCTTTGTTGGTGCAATATTATAGCGCGTTTCGTCTGTGGTGTACAGATACATCGTTTTTGTTTCCTTATTTTGTAGCTGCGCGTTGGTTGGCGAGAAATTACCTTTTGCTTTTTTCTTACTAACTTGACCATCGATAATGGTCACCTCTTCACCTTCTGTTTTCGAGTAAACATCTAAGGTAAAAGGCTTTTCAGAAAAATAGGCAGAAGGCTTTAGCTTGTTGGTGTTCGACAGTTCACCAGCATTATTAAATGGGAACGCGATATTTCCAGCAGCGCTAACAGAAATTTTCTTACCATAATCGCAATTTTCCACAAGATCCACATGGTCGTAAAGCCTATCTTGCAGCGTCTTATAATATTCAGACCCCACAAAACTATAACGCGAATGATGAGGAACATGAGGATAACCATAGGTTTCATCGGCAAATTCAGACTTCAAACTATCGAACGAAAATTGCACTTTTGTTTGATCAGACAAGCCCTTTGGCACCTTATACACAAACTTTTCTCCTCCTAGATTAAAGTCTTGTGCCTCAAAAGTACGTACAACTTTATTATATTTGCCGTTGCACACCACATTCACCGTATTGATATAAGGATTAAGCGCCTCCATGTACAGCGTTATCCTCAACAACGCAGTGGGATTGGCCACATGACTTGTGCCCTCAATTCTAAACTTGATGGCATCGTTATTGTAATCACGAAGCTCAAAACCACCACCAGTTTCATCCGAAACATCCACAGTAGACCTATAATTGCCCTTTTTATCATAAGTAATGAGGCGGAACGGGGTGGAATTATCAACCATCTCAACAGCTTCGACTCTTAGTTGTTGATTTCTTGCTTCTGTAAAATACGCCGTTTCTCCTAGCTTTACGCTTAGCCAAAATTTACTCTCTGTGCCTTCATACCTTTTAATATAGAGGTAGAACGAATTATTATTTTCATCTAACCTAACATGTTTATTGTCGTCTGTTAATTTTGCTCGAGCAATATAACCAGACTCCCACGGCATCTTATACGATAAGTATTTGGGCGCACCATCAACCAATGTATACAATTCATTGTAAGATGTGCGATGCCATATAGCAGCATTTTCCCTAGCAACGCCCTTGAGTTCGCTATCCAAATAAGTATTGCCATTACGCAATCTAAAACCACATTTATTATATTGACCAGTTTTATAATCGAACTTAACCCCCGTGATGCGATAGCCAACAGGCACCCTCACGTTTTTACTTTCTCCTTGAACACGTGCAGATGTTGGCGCTTCAATATAGAAAGTTCCCGAACGCAGAGCATACCATTCGTCGCCTTTTGCGTCATTACTTTTCACGCATTTAATTGTTTTGTTACCACGAGTAGCATCCCACGTTTCTCCATCTGTTGCCCCTTCTTCGAAAAGATTGATACTAGCAGTCATCTCCAAACTGTGTTTTTGATCATAACCATAGTATTTTGTACCTCTCTTTTCGAATAATTTCAAATGCCCAACATCTGTTTTACCAAGTGTCATCACGTTCTCTGAAAGACTTACATAGTTTTCGTGTTCCACATTTGGTAAAAGTGTACATTCAATCTCTTTGTCTGCAGTAAACCAAATTTGAATACTATCATAAGCAATGCCGGCAGTACTGAGTCTATGAGTATTTCCTGAAAAGCAGAAATAGAGAATATTTCCCATGTCTTCGCCTTTCCGTTCAATGGTGTAAGATTTCTTTTGTGCAGTTCGTGCTATTCTTACATATGCGCCATTACGATAATTTGGGCGTTGGTAATTGGCAGCTTCACTATTAGGCCTAATATCTTTCTTAGCCACTTCGCCAAAATACCAATCGCTATACCTACCATACTTCAAATCTTTTATTCGACCATCCAAAACACTATAGTCTGAAATTGCATCCAAAGAATCTGAAATAATGATTTTATAACGCGTAATCCTATATCCCTTTGGCAAAGCAAGGGATGTATAATTTGGTGCAGGACCCACCACTTGTATCATCTTTTCCCGTCCATTCTTGGTATAATACAGCAAGTTACAAGTGTGATTACCCAACACGCCATCTTTCGACAGTGTGGGAAAATCAGAACAAGAATAAGTAATTGGCAACTGCTTGTGTTGCCAAAGCGAGCCATACCCCGACTCAAACCCAACCTCAGAACTCTGATGCGTATAGGCAGAGATAAGGTTTCCGAGTTTAGGACTGATAGTTGCGTTCTGCGCTGCCACAGGTAAGCAGTTCAAAACCACGAATAGGACCGTTAGAAACAATAGCGAATGTTTGCTTAACATCCGCAATCGGCGATACATTTTCATCATTAATTCCTAAATTAAATTATGTCTTCATGATATGCCCTGCGACTGTTTCTCATGGCTTTCGCATGCTTGGCGACATATCGGATTATTTTTTATGGTGTTTATGTTTGCTTGCACAGCGCTTTGTGCTTATGCTAGCTGTATTGTTTAATTGTCTATACAACAGCAACTCCCTAGGGATTGCTCGTATTGCGTAGGCTCTATTCTTTTTAGTTTTTATGTTTATTAGGCATGGCGTTGTTGTTCATTGTGATATTAGTTAACAGTACGCATCCTTTTCATTATCTATAACTCTTTGCAAAGATAGTTAAAATATAAGACAAAACACTAACCACATGAACAATATTTTAAACCTACCTATAATTTTACATTTAATTAACTTATAAACCCTGAAAATTCCTCACCAAACTAGGCATAATTTATTATCGCAATACTTTACTTCATAACCTAAGATCACCTTCAAAACATCACAACCACGTTAAGTTCCAATAGCGCAAGACGCCGCTTTGCACCTATTTCAAGTCGGAATCTTCGCTTCTAGGATGCGTTTGTCGGCTCTCTCCCCCTTACTTGCAATATAAAACCAACCAGTAGCTACTAGAAGAAAAAAAAGAAAGGCGGGTTTCGACATCCGTCGTAGACCCGCCTTAGTGCTATTACATTAGTGCAATTACATTGGAGGTAAGCTAAAATCAGCATCCTCATCAGCATTAAATTCCTCTTCGAACGAATCGCCAGCCTTTGCTCCTGGCTCATCCGACTGCCACGAACCCGCGGCTAAATGTTTTTCAATAGTTACGTCGAGCGTCAGTACGCGAGGCATTATGTACTTCTTCTTTTTCATCGTTGTATCATATTTAGTTAACAATCATCTTCTTCCCGTTCACCATATACACACCAGGTGCCAGATAGAACGTTCGAGTTTCACCGCCCTTTATCATAGTGCGTGCAACACTTTGTCCCGACAAATTAAATATATTGAGCGGAACATCTTTGCTTGCTTCTGCCGTTATCTGCCCTGCCCCAACAGTTACTTTGAGCACAATTTCTTCTTGTACATCCTGTATATCGGTTGGCATTACGTCTTCAGCATCGTCAAAGGTAAGTCCAAACGAGTTAAACCCTTTAGACTGAAGCACCTTATAATTGTCGGCATAATACACAGAGCGGAAGGGATAGAGATATAAAGTATCCGTGCTAAGATTCTTAAATGCAACAAACCTGTTGAGCGAGAAGTAGAACACCATTTCATTTCCTTGCTTGCTTATCTTATGTCCTGCATAAGTGTAATAACTCTTGAGAGACGTATTCACATTTCTTATCTTGCAGTTAACCGCATCACTAGCAAGCAAACCAGAGGGTGCGTCAGGCGTTTTCTTAATCAACGCTCCTTTCTCATTGGCCACGAACGATACGTTAGCATCACCGAATCCAGGCAAGATGTTAATGATATACGGTTTATTGGCCTCACTCTTACCAGCATCAAGTTTTTTTAAGTGTGCCGTAATACCATAGTCGCCACCTTCATGGTTATTCTTATCGCCATCTTTATACACCAATGTGTTTTTATATATCGTACCCATACAGAACTGCGAAACATCGCCAGCATTGTTGATGTGCACACCATCACCATTAACAGTCAAACCATAGGGTAACACCAGCGTAGCATAGTCAACTCGGCCCTTACCTTGCGATGTAACTCGTCGTGTATAGCTAGCGTAACAATCAGAATTTAACTGAATATCGTGGGGTGCGAAGAACGGCATTTTATCGGTGATAACAAGATTATGTTTACATCCAAAGCCTGTTCCATCTGTTGTTTGCAAAGCCGTTTGAGGGACATCGGCCAAGACTGCAGCACGATAAGGCAGATATATCAAGGCGTTCTTTGCAAGTTTTGCGCGCAAGCCTTCAAGGATTGGTGGCAACTGCTGGTCGTGCCTAGTGGGTATAATATCAAACAATTTAGATGCATCTACATAAAGCACTTCACTCAAGTCTTTAGGCACATTAGGTCCAGGATGTTGTTTTATCGCTTCCTCTAGCACCTTCACAACTTGGTCGAGCGTGAGGTATCCAAACTCACTTGTAGCACCAAACTGATGTTCCTGTCCTTCAAATCCCGACTCAGTAGTTTGTATCTCTACACCAAACATTGGTTTAGACGCGAAATGCTTATTATCCTTATCTTTATAGAACATCGGATTATTGTAGAGCGGTATCCACTTAACCTTAGCCTCATAATTTTGGAACTTCAGGGTAATTGTAGTGTGGTAATAAGCAAATACCCTGTGTAGTTCTTTCTTTGTAGGCGCAATATTGTACCTTGTTTCATCGGTGGTATATAGGTACATTGTTTTTGTTTGATTACCTTCAAGTTTGGCATTATCTTTCGAGTAGTTACCTTGAATCGTATGTCCCGCTTCGTCTTTAACGGTCATATTATTATAACCATCATAGGTAAATATATTTTCAGAGAAGTATGCCGAGGGTTTCATTGTACTAGTGTTAGACAAGTCTGCCGCATTATTAAATGGGAAAGGCACATTTCCAGCCTCTAAGGCTATTACCTTCTTTTCATAGGGATAGTTGGCAACAATATCGGATTTACCGTATATATCATCTCTCACTGCCTTATAGTATTCAGAACCCACAAAACTAAAGCGCGAATGGTAACGAGAAGCCTTGTCCCAATACGTATTATCTGCATATTTCGACTTGAGTATTTCAAACGAGAATGGTAGTTTGGGATTTTCAGAGAAGCCCACAGGCACTCTATAAATAAATTCTTTACCACCTAAGCGGAAGTCTTTCGCATGGAAGGTACGTTTCATCTTGACGTTGTATGCACCTGTACACACCACATCCACCGAGTCGATATAGGGGTTAAGTGCCTCCATTTTCACGGTAATGTTCAACAACGCTATTGGGTCAGGATGGCCAGGTAGGGCTTCAATTTGGAATTTAACAGCGTCGTTGTTATAACCATTAACAGCGATTTCTCCATCAGGAAGTCTATCAGTAACATCAAGCACTTTGTTATATACCCCCTTTTCGTCTCCAATCTTCAAACGGAATGGAGTTGACGATAGTTTACTCTGTTGTATGGCAACCACCTTCATTCGGTTATTATTTACCTCATCTTTAAACCATGCAGACTGGTTATTTGGAGCAATCAGCCAGTACTTTCTGTCGGCTCCACCCCAAGCCTTTGCCCACACATAAGGCATATCACCTTCAAAAAGATAGCTTACATGTTTATTGGTCTTAGACAACTGAGCCTGAAAGGGTTGACCATTACGCGCCTGTCCCTCATGAATCAGATACCAAGGTTCGCCATCAATCATGGTATATAGTTCATCATTACCCGTTCGATGCCACACTGCACCTGAAGAATGATGATTAACTCCCTTCAATTGAACACTAAGATAGTTGGCCTTGGAGTTCTTTGACTTAATCTTAAACCCAGGATCTTCGTATTCACCCTTTTTATGTTCAAATTTAACGCCTGTGATACGATAACCAACAGGCACTTTAACGTCTCCACTTTCGCCCTGCACTTTCGCCGTAGTAGGCGCTTCCACAAAATAAGTTCCAGGTTTTAAAGCATACCACGAGTCGGCTCGTCTATCTTTAGCCTTTACATACCGGATAATTTTATTACCCCTAGTGCCATCCCAAGTGTTACCATCAGTTGCCCCTTGTTCGTAAAGGTTAATACTGGCAGTTGTTTCCCAAGTTTGGCGTTGGTCGTAACTATAAAAAGACTTACCTTTTTTTGTATGCAAACTAAGCTGCCCCACATCGGTTTTACCCAACAAGAACGGGTTCTCAGAAAGACTCACAGGATCGCTATGTTCTACCGCAGCCACTAACCTACTTTCAAAGGCATCGTTAGCCGTAAACGAAATTTGAATGGTATCGTAAACAAATCCAGCGAGATTATTATATTCCATATTACCTGCAAAACAGAAATAAAGAATATTACCCATGTCTGCTCCCTTGCGTTCTATCTTGTAGGTGTGACCTGGTTTACCACTAGGTAAGATTGTTATTTTTTGTGCTTCACGAAACTTAGGTATTGTATAAATACCACCAGTCTCGCTGTTCTCTATAATATCCAACTTATCAACTTCGCCAAAAAGCCAAGGCCTTCTACGACCAAATGGCAGGGTGGGCAAAACATCATCCAATATGGCATGGTCTTGATGCTTATTCAACCCATCTCTAATTACGATTTTATAACCTGTAATCTTATATCCCTTAGGTAATGCGATGGAAGAGTAATTTGGCGAAACACCTACAACATGAATCAGCTTATCCTCACCATTTTTTTTATAATACAAAAAGTTACAGGTGTGATTACGCAACACCCCATCTTTAGAAAGCTTAGGATAGTCGGAACAAGAATAAGTGATTGGCAATTGTTTGTGTTGCCAATACGAGCCATAGCCTGCCTCGAAGCCCACCTCTAGCGCTTGATGGGTATAAGCAGTGATAAGATTACCCGACTGAGGATTGATCAATGCATCCTGTGCAGAGGCAGGAAGGCCGCCCCATGCCATAAGTAAGGCAACGAATAACCGTAACGGATATTTGCTTAGCATCCGTAAGTTGTAATACATTTTCATACTAGATACTTTTATTAAGTTATGTCTTCATGATATGCTCTGCGGCGTTTATTTCATGGTCTTTGCCATCTGTACGGCATATCAATTTTATTAATTGAGCGTGTTTACTTGCTTCGGTGTTCTATGGCCGTGCTTAATGTGTTGTTATTAATGGTTCTTACTCTGCCTAGCCATGTATTTTGCATCTCTAATATATTTAGGTTATAATCCCATTAGAAGCCCAATGTTCTGGCATGGCGATGTTGTTCATTCTGATATTAGTTGACAGCAGCCTTTCGTAATGTTGTCTATAATATAGCGCAAAGTTAGTTAAAATAAATGTAACAAACAACAACTACCTCATAAAATATTATTTTCTATACAGTTTTTTATATTTTAAAGAAAAGGGCAACAAGAAACAAAGCTAAAAACATTCTTCGATTATTCGTAATTTATATTCAAAACATCAACCAAAACGAAGCGAATAAAAACAAGTAAAGCAAGCCACGAGATAATAAACCAATAAACAAACAAAAACAAATTACTAATAAGAAGAGACAGTACAAATAACATTAAAATCCTATTAAACAAGCGTTTACAGAATATACCTACAAAGAAAAATTGCAAAAAACTGAATTAAAGAAGCAAAAGAAGCATACGAAAAACATCCTACAGTATTTACCGAAAAAGTTTATGACAAGTTTCCGTTATTAATAAAAAAGCAATTATGAAATAATAAAAAAGGATGATATACCGATATAAATAATTAGAAATAAAGGAGAAAAGATTTGATTACTACTAAAGATATAATTATTGATCCACATGCAACGCTTAGAGCGCGTGCTGAAGAAGTAAAAAGTCCTATCTCAGACGAAGATAAAGCTATTTTACGTGGATTATTAGAGTATGTTATTGCTTCACAAGATGATGAAAAAGCAGAAAAATTAGGATTAAAACCTGGAATAGGGTTAGCTGCACCACAAATCAACGTTTCAAAAAGAATGATAGCTGTGCACATTCCAGATGAGGAATTCCCAGAAGATACAGTTTCTTATGCACTATACAATCCAAAAATCATCTCAAATTCAGCGGCAAAATGTTACTTAGCTGGTGGAGAAGGATGTTTATCAGTAGATAAAGAAATTAAAGGATATGTTCCTCGTTATTCAAAAATTAAAGTAGTTGGTTATAATGAAAACGATGAAAAAGTTACTTTAACGTTAACAGATTTACCGGCGATTTGTTTCCAACATGAAATTGATCACTTAAATGGAGTTATGTTCTACGATCATATTAATAAAGAAAATCCATTTGATGTTCCGGCAGAATACGAAAAATTATAATAAGAAAGGGCGATACAATTTTGTATCGCTCTTTTAATAATGTTTGTAATGTTTTTAAATTGTGGTATAATATTGTTATCTAAAGGATAGGAGAGTTTATAAAATGAAAAAGATATTACAAATTATATCAGTCTTTTTATTAGTATTTTTAGTAGGATGTGCTGAAAAAGAAGGAAGTAAGGTTTATATTAAAAAACAACCTGGTGTACAAATGGAAATTACACTTTATTATAAAGGTGATGTTGTAACTAAACAAACAGCCAAAAATATTATTACTTATTCTGAATTAGGACTAACTAAAGAAGCCTTTAAAAAGCAAGCGGAGAAATTAGGAGAAAAGTCCAAAGGCATAAAAGGTTTAGAAGACAAGGTTGATTATCAAGATAAAGTTGCTATAGAAACTGTAACAGTTGATTATTCTGTAGCTGATATTAATGAATTAAAAGGTCTTCCATGGCCAAGTTCTGGAGATAAAAAAGTAAGTCTGAAGAAAGTTATATATCATGTAGTTTTATACATGATAATACTGGAATCTGGTGGGATCATATCCCACACTATAAGTCCAGCTATTCAGCAACAACTTATATAATACCGTTATTAAAAGAACTCCTGAAAACAGGAAGACTTTCTTATGTTTCATTTTCTTCTCCCTTCAATTCTTTAAAAAGAAAAAGGCGGGATGCTCTCCCACCTTCTTAGGATAGATGGTCTATCCATTATCCATTAGTTTAATCCGAAATTTCGAGATAAAGCTTGGTCATGCTCTTCCATTGCACGAGCAGCTCCAACTAACTGAACGTTGATTTGTTCTAATAATTCAGCAAATTCTTTTACTTTTGGTTTTAATTCGTTAAATTGTCTATCAAAACCTTGGAAAGCTTGCCCTTCCCATTCAGCTGCTAACGTTTGTTGTAAAGCTGATAAATTAGATAAGATTCCATTTACTTCGTTTGAAGCTTTGCTATAT
>ENA-OWNK01000281-OWNK01000281.1-metagenome-genome-assembly--contig:-NODE-281-length-24765-cov-8.958276_pt1 | contig 24765 bp, 16 predicted proteins | sample MGYA00245343_ERZ651121 | MGnify/ENA primary metagenome ERZ651121 (study PRJEB26857, sample SAMEA4031775) | metagenome | biome: human; feature: oral; material: saliva | place: Philippines | collected 2014... | reverse complement strand
GGTCGCCAGGTTCGGACCCGCGTCCATGACCCACACGCGCACGCGCTCGTTGGTCCTGATCTGGATGGGGTGGGCCTTGTACTGGAAGGGCACGCCGTTGAAGGCCATCGCATTGGGCTGCAGGGCCGACAGAAGTGAGGCGTCGGCGCTCTGCCCGTCCGCGCCCAGGTAGAGCTCGGAGGCGATCATGACGTACTCGCGATCAACCGTGTCCAGGTCGGTCGGGTCGATGACGACAGCACCGAACATGCCGTTCGCGATGTGCATCGACATCGGCGCGGTCGAGCAATGGTAGAGCCAGATGCCCGCGTTCTTCGCGACGAAGGTGTACTCAAGGGTCTGCCCGGGCTCGATCGAGTGCATGACGTTGTCGGGAGCGACGAGGCCCGCGTGGAAGTCCAGCGAGTGGCTCATCGTTCCGTTGTTCACGAGCGTGATGTGGAAGGTGTCGCCGATGTGTCCGCGCAGGATCGGTCCGGGGGCGTCCCCGTTGAAGGTCCACGTCTGGCGGGTCAGCGTGTCGGTGACGTTGGTCGTCTGCTCGGTGACCGTGAACGTGTAGGAGCGCTCGGTCTCGCTTGTGGCCGGCGGTAGGACCGGGTCGCGCGGGGTGATCGTCGCCGCGTAGTCCGTCAGGGCCGTCGGGCTGGCGGGTCCCACGGCGGCCTCCTGGCCGTGGTCGTGTCCCGCGTGGCTGCCGTGGCTACCCGAGGCCGAGGCCCCCGAGGAGGACGAGGAAGCGCCCGTTGCCTGCACGTGCAGGGTCATACCCATCTCGCGGTGACCCGGCAAGGAACACCAGCCCTCAACGTCCCCGGAGATGATGCCGAGGTCCAGCTCCTTCGTCTCGCCGGTGGCGAGCGACCCGGAGGATACGCCCGTCTCGAACACCAGATCGTGACGCTGATCCCCCGAGTTCGTGAAGTCGATGATGAGGCGGTCGCCAGCTGGCACCTCGATGTGGTTGGGAGTGAAGGCCATACCCTCGACGCCCACCGACACGCGGGTCGTATGCCCGGTCGGCGTCACGGACGAGGCCGTGGCCGCGGTCCCCGTGCCCTGCGTAGTGGGTGCGGTGGGGTTGGACAGGAAGATAGCGAGGGCAAGCGCCACGACGGAGACGACACCGATGATTGCGCCCGCCGTGCGGCTCACGGGCGAGTGGTCGCCCGCAGGGCTCATGCGCAGCTTGGGGACTCCCGTCGCACCGCCCTTCGACGCTGATGCCTTCGGGACGGACGTCTTCGGGACGGGTGTCTTCGGGTTCTTGCCTCCCGACGGCGACGCAGACAGGTTCAGGTCAGCCACGGCGGCCTCCTTGCGTGGTGGTGGGGGATTGGGCGGCGCGCTTGGCACGCGCCTGGGCCACGCCACAGCGGGCCATAAGGACGATGTCGACGACGTAGGTGGCCAGCAGGACCACCCACGCGGCAACGGTAAGGCGCTCGGCGGGGATGCCGCCAAGTGACACGACGGAGAGGGCGAACACTGCGGCCACGTTACGCGCCGCCTCCCGGATGGGAGCCCCGGCCTCGAGCACGCCGACCCCGACGCGCACTGCGGATGGGCCACCGCCGATAACGACGGGCATCAGGTAGGTGAGCGCGCCGACGAAAAGCTGGCCCAGCCCGGCCGCGCCGAGGATCGGCAGCCACGGCAGGAACGCCGCGCGCAGGCCGGTCGCATCCACGGCCTCGAAGGCGCGCAAGGACGCCCCCGCGCCCGCGACGAGAATCCAGGCGGCACCCAGCATGAGGGACCACGCCCCGTACTCGGCCGGACCCTTCACCAGCGCCGCGCGAAGGAGCGGAACACCCACGCCCAGCGCCGCCGCACCCACGACGACCAACAACCCCACGGAGGCCACGCGCATCGACCCCGTCACAGCTCCCGTTCCCGCGACGAGCAGCGCAGCCACCCACAGGGGCAGGGCACTCGTCGCGAAAGACACGGCCAGCGGATCCATGCGCGTGCGCATCGCCGTCGGCCCGAGCGTCACCAGGGTCCCGCCCATCGTCAGGCCCACCCAGCCGGCGACACCCGCCAGCGCATGGGCGACCGTCAGACGATCCCGGGCCGAGGCCAGCCACGCGGGAGCATCCGCGTCAAACATAGCCACCGTCACGAAACCAGCCAGCGTCGCGCCGACCACCAGGAAAAACGCCGCCGCAATGTAGTAACGAATAATCACCGCGAAACGCGACGCCAGGCGCTCGCGGGACGCGGTGAGCAGCGCCCACCCGTGCCAGGCTGCGATCACGCCGACCGCGGTCGCACCCGTGACAGTCGCGTGCCACATGCCTGACCACATGCCGCCGATGAGGAGCAGCAGGGAAAGGTTGAAGGCCATGATGCGCACGGTGTTGTCACGCCCGGCGCGCCGATCATCCGGGGCCAGGTGCGCGAGGGCACGCGTGAAGTACCAGGACCACTGGAAGATCCCGTTCGACAAAACGCCCAGGGTCACCAGGTGGATCGTCGTCCACAGGTTCTGCGGGATGCGGCCTCGTGCGACGATGGTGACCGCAGCGGCAACGGCCGCCACGCACATCCACACCGTGGTTACGCGGTCGGTGCGGGGGACGCGAGGCTTGCTCATCGAACCTCCGTTCCGCCCGAGGAAGTGGGAACAACGGAGGGGGAGCCGGCCTCGTCGATGATCCTGCTCTCATGCGAGGCAGTGCGCGCCCGGCGAATCGTCACCGTCAGCGTCGTGGCGACGAAGAGAAGCACCCCCACGACCCCGAGCGTGCCGCCCAAGCGCCACGGGTAGGCAGCCTCGCGCGCGCCCGCGAGAAGGCGCAGGAGGAGGGAGACTTGCAGGAACGCGAAGGGGACCCACATGGCGACGTGGTAGGGGACTTCGCGCCGCGCGACCGCCGGGATGATGACGGGCGCGTGGGCCAGCAGCATGGAGACGACGAAACCAATCGTGATCGCGTGGACGCCGGCGTCGTAGCCGTACCCGTCGAAGGCCGGGGGTGCGACGATCCACATCAGCGCGGGCACGAGCGCCCACGCATACCCGCTCAGCATGCACACGGCGGCCAGGCGCGGCAGGCCGCTCATGCGCACGGTGCCGCGCGCGACGTCGTGCCACGCGGTGTCGGCCATGAGGACGCCGAGGCTCAGGCCGATTAAGGGATACCCGACCGTGGGGGAGTAGAGCGCGACTGTCAGACCCACCATGAGCGCGGCACTTTCGGCGGTGATGCGTCGCTCGGTGGAGCCAGACGCGAAGGCGAGGCGCGCGAGCTCGACGCGCTCGCCGACGATCGTGACGATCAGGAACGCCAGCCACCACGGCACCGCGCGCGGCGTCTCGAGGCCTCGCCACCACAGGAGGATGCCGCCCAGCCCGATGAGCGCGCCTATCAGCTGGATGAGGACCGCGTGGGTGGCCTGCCTGCGCGCCCACACGTAGCAGTAGATGGCGCTCAGCGCCGCCATGCCGAGCGTGATGAGGAAGCCGGGCATCATCCGCTCGGGCGCAAATCCGCTCAGATGGGCGGCCAGGAAGCGCGGGATCGGTAGGCTCGTGAGCGTGGCGCGCGCGCCTTCGTTCACGGAGATGACGATCGCGCTGACGCCGCCGGCCCCGGTCAACAGGGGAGCGGCGTACGCCCACGCGCGCCGCCCGTCGGATTGCAGGGCGACCGCGCGCTCCAGGCAGATCGCGGTGCCCAGGAACCCGTAGATCATGAGGAGCCCGTGCACGGTCCCCAGGCTCGTCGAGGCGATGGGAGCAAGCGCTCCGAGGCGCACGAGGGAGGCGTCCAGGCCAGCGAGCAGCGCGACACCTGCGAGGAGAAGGAAAGCCAGGCGCGCCTTGGGAAGGGAGGGGATCGGCGGACTCGTGCGTGGTTTTCTTGACGAGGCCGGGGCGTGCTCGCGCGATCTGCCGTCGCGGGCGGCAGGGCTGGGTGCCTCGCTCATGTGGGCGCTCCTGGTGTCGGTGGGCGGCGTCGGCTCACCGACGCGTCGAACTACCACCACGGTAGCGGCCCGTGCCCCATATTTCTATGGGCAATCGCCGTGAAAATTCTCCCCGCTCGCCTACTGAGCCCAGCAGATAGCACGAAACCCCCCAGCCCACAGGGAAGGGGGTTTGCAGGACCGACGTCAGTCTGCCGCTCACGAGTGCGCTATTACGAGGCTCTGGTTCGTCAGGTTTCGCGGTCACCAACCATCCGAAGATGGAAGGCCCATGTCAGCCCTTGTCCTGCCCGTCAGTTTAACAGGCCGGATGGTGCCGTCGCGCCTCGTAGGCTCAGCGCGTTTCCCCTGTGATTGCGTGGGCCTCGGCACGACCATCGGCGGTGGAGTCGGCGCGACATGACAACGGGGGTGGCGCTCACACACGTGAGCGCCACCCCCCCAGCAACCCGCGTGAGCGGGCAGCGTCAGAGAATCAGCCGTTCAGGGCGTCAGACACGACCTTCTTCGCGGCCTCCTGGACCTCGGCCAGGTGCTCGGCACCCTTGAAGGATTCCGCGTAGATCTTGTAGACGTCCTCGGTGCCCGACGGGCGAGCCGCGAACCATGCGGACTCGGTCGTCACCTTCAGGCCACCGATGGGCGCGTCGTTACCGGGAGCGCGCACCAGCTTCGCGACAATCGGGTCACTGGCCAGTTCAGTCGCGGTCACGTCCTCGGGAGACAGAGCCGCGAGCTTCGCCTTCTCCTCGCGGGAGGCGGCAGCGTCGATACGAGCGTACGCGGAGGCTCCGAAGCGCTCCACCTGCTCCTCGTGCAGCTGCGACGGGGTCTTGCCGGTCACGGCCAGGATCTCCGAGGCGAGCAGCGCCAGGATGATGCCGTCCTTATCGGTCGACCACACGGTGCCGTCCTTGCGCAGGAACGAGGCTCCCGCGCTCTCCTCGCCGCCGAAACCGACGGCACCGGACAGCAGGCCAGGCACGAAGTACTTGAAGCCCACCGGCACCTCGATCAGCTCGCGGCCCATGGCGGCCACGACGCGGTCGATGAGCGCGGAAGACACCAGGGTCTTGCCCACGGCCGCGTCCTTGCTCCAACCCGGACGGTGCGTGAACAGGTACTCGATGGCCACAGCCAGGAAGTGGTTCGGGTTCATCAGGCCGTCAGGCGTGACGATACCGTGGCGATCCGAATCCGCGTCGTTACCGGTCGCGATGTCGTAGGGGGTGTTGCCCTCGGCGTCGGGGGTCATGGCCTCGCGCAGGGACGCCATCGCGTAGGGCGAGGAGCAGTCCATGCGGATCTTGCCATCCCAGTCCAGGGTCATGAACGGCCACGCCGGGTCGACCTCGGGGTTGACGACCGTCAGGTCTAGGCCGTAATACTCGCCGATAGCCGCCCAGTAGTCGATGGACGCGCCACCCAGCGGGTCCGCGCCGATGCGCACGCCCGCGTGACGGATCGCCTCAATGTCGATGATCTGGTCCAGCTGCGACACGTAGAAGTCCAGGTAATCGAAAGGCTTCACGTTCGGGTCGTGCAGCAGCTCAGAGCCGGTGACGCGGGGAACGTCCTTCCACTCGCCCGAATCCAGCAGCTCGTTCGCGCGCGCCGCGATCCAGCCGGTCGCGTCCGTGTCGGCGGGGCCGCCGTGAGGCGGGTTGTACTTGAAGCCGCCGTCGCGCGGCGGGTTGTGGCTGGGGGTCACGACGATGCCGTCAGCCAGTCCGTCACCCTCCGTGCGCAGGTTCGCCGGTGCGCCGTTCGCGCCCAGAACTGCGACGGACACGGCGGGGGTCGGCGTGTAGGAGCCGCGCGAATCAATGCGCGTGTCGATGCCGGCGGCTGCGAGGACCTCCAGGGCGGTGCGCCACGCGGGTTCACTCAGGGCGTGCGTGTCACGACCGATGAACAGAGGACCATTGATGCCCTGCGATGCGCGGTACTCGATGATCGCCGCGGTGATGGCGATGATGTGCGCCTCGTTGAACTTACCGTCCAGCGAGGAGCCGCGGTGGCCCGATGTTCCGAATGCGACGCGCTGTCCCACGTCGGTCGGGTCGGGAACGATGTCATAGTAAGCGGAGATGACATCGTCGACGTTGATGAGGTCTTCTGGAAGGGCACGTGTGCCAGCTCGATCATGCATGAACACAGTGTTGCACGTTACGTCCACTTCTGTGTAGGTCCGTCCACGCCGTGAAACACGACATCGTTTCATCGTACGTATACGAGGCCGGGGTCGAGTATGCGTAAAACTGCAGGTCAGAGCGTGACTTGTCCCGGCCTCGTCCCTGATTGAGGAATGAACGTGTGGACGTATTCCCAAATGGGGAAAGGAACGTCTATCCTATGAGAGTTCGGTCACCGCAGACCGTGGCTGTTTTGGCAGGAGGAACATCGTGGGATGGTTTGATTCCATCGAACATAACCGTTGGCTGAGCGCCAACATGCAGGCGCTCATCGAAGAGGCCGAGGGGTCCATCGTGGCCACCGGTTTCGCACACCTGGACGCCGATGGCAAACCGGACCTGAGCCGGTCCATTGACCTGGCCGTCACCGGGCGCATGGCCTACATCTTTTCCCTGGGGGCTCTCATGGGCCTGCCCGGCACGCGCCGCTACGCCGACCATGCTGTCAAGTCGCTGACCAAGTACTTCACGGACCCCGTCAACGGCGGCATGTGGTACCAAATCAAAGCTGAACCGGACGAGGAGGGGCATGGTGTCCCCTGGGATGAGGCCTCCCGCGTTAAGTCTCAGTATCACACCGTCTACGCGCTGCTCGGTGTCGCTGCCGCGACCGTCGCCAACCGACCCGGCGCACACGAGCTGCTCGAAACCATGCTCCAAGAGCAGAAGGACTACTGGATCGACGACTACGGCCTCGTGTGGGATCAGTACGACGAGGCTTTCACCGAACCCGTGCCCGTCCACGCCCTCGGCACCCTCATCCATACCATTGAGGCCTACATGGCTGCCGCCGAGGCGACTACCGAACCCGAATGGCTGGATCGCGCCGAAAAGATGACGGCCTTCGCGTACAAGGTAGCGTCCAAGAACAACTGGCGCATCCCCGAGTACTACGACGAGGAATGGCAGCCCAGCCTCGAGGCCGGAAAGCTCTGCAACGACGGACGCCGCTACCACGAAGGCTACGTCACCGGTCACTCCATGCAGCTCGCGCGCTTCGCGCTGCAGGTGCGCGCTGGCCTGCGCTCCACGGGCTGGGCCGTACCCGACTACCTGATGGAGCTGGGTACCGAACTCTTCGAGCGCGCCCGCGTCGACGGCTGGCGTCGCACTGACGGGGCCCCCGGCTTCTCCACCGCCGTCAACGACCAGGGCGATCCCGTCCCTGGCGAAGACGAGCACCAGCAGTGGGTCGTCTGCGAGGGCGTGTGCGCGACCGTCGCCGTACGCCGCGCGATGCTCGATGACGGGCATCGCATCGACGAAGTCGAGCACTTTGAGCACTGCTATCGCTCCTTCGTGGACTACATCCACGATTACCTCATCGCCCAGCCGGGCCGCTGGATCCGCCGCCTCGGCCCCCACAATGAGAGCGTTCAGCCCGCCAAGTCCTCCCGTTGGGATGTCTACCACGCGATTCAGGCGATGCTTGCGATCCGCGTGCCGCTGTGGCCTCCGACGGCCCCCGCGCTCTCGCGAGGCCTCCTCGACCACCCCGAGGAGCCGGCACCCGACAAGAAGTCCTGGAACTTCTTCGGCCTGCGAGGCTGATAGCTGCGATTGGGATCGGACCCGGGGCGCGTGCACCCCGGGTCCGCCTCTTTGTTCACGCTGCGTGGTGAGTGCCGGAGCGATCCCTCAGATGTGGTGTGCGCCCGCCCCAACCTCTCCCTCTGCCGCAGGGTGGGCGGTGCCTGTGCCCGTACCGTCGGCTTCGCGTGTGTGAGTCTGTTCCTGTAGGATGGGGCAGGTCTGGAGGGCTGTCTGAGTGGCCGAAAGAGACGGTCTTGAAAACCGTTGTGTCAGCAATGGCACCGGGGGTTCGAATCCCTCGCCCTCCGCCATGCCGATGCGCTTTCGGGTGTGTGCAGCGGGTGCAGTTCGCGTTCGTAGCAAAAATGTCCTAAAGTAGTCGGCACTGGAGACGTCGCATAGTCCGGTCGAGTGCGCCTCCCTGCTAAGGAGGTAGGGGTGCATAGCCCCTCGCGGGTTCAAATCCCGCCGTCTCCGCTCCCTGCCCCGGGATTCCTTTGGAATCCCGGGGCTTCGTCGTTGCCTGTGCTGCTTGCGCGGGTTCTGGGTGCGGGGTGGATGTGCGGGTTATAGGACAAAACGTGTTGGTTTTATGGTGACTTTTCCGCTTTTTGGTGCGGAAAAATCGGTATTGAAGGTGGTGGGAGCCAACTTGAAGGATGGACAAAACGTGTTGGTTTTGTGGTGACTTTTCGGCTTGTTGGTGCGGAAAAGTTGGTGTTGAAGGTGGTGGGAGGCAACTTGAAGGATGGACACATCGTGTTGCTGGGGTGGTGACTTTGCGGCTGTGCGGTGCGGGAAAGTCACGGTTGTAGGTGGTCGTGTTTGCCGTGTTCCTGGATTCGCCCAAATCGCAGACCACCTCACCCAAAACAGCCCATTTTTGCCATTTTTTGGCGAGGTGGTCTGCACTTTGGGCGTGTGTGGCTGCCCCATGGTCTGTGACCGATCATCCGCGTGCGACAACGACGTGGGCTCCAACGTGTCCTGCGTATCAACCAGCTGTCTCGCATGTGGGTCGCCTGTTGCGCACGTTAACCCGCTGTTCCGTACGTGGGCGGTGTTGCCCAGGCTCGGAATAGCGGGTCCACGTGCGGATGAGGGCTTACGTGCGCCGGAATCGCGACGGCGAAGCGGGCTGCGCTGGCAAACAGGTGGCACAACGGTGCTCGGGGTCGCAAGGGCGCGGCCAGCAGCAACGCCGACGCCGAGGCCGTAACAGTAAGGCGGGTCGTAACGGCAAAGTGAAACCACAATGGCGAGGCCGGGACTGGGCCCCGATATCCGGAAGGCTAGCCCCGGCCTCGTCGCGCTGAGCGATAGGCCGCCGGTAAACCGTCAGTAGACTGTCAGCAGACCGTCAGTAGACCGTCACGTAGGTCCCCGATGGGATTGTGTCGTGCAGCCACTTTGCGTCCTCGTAGCGTAGGCGCACGCAGCCGTGGGAGACGTGTCCGCCGAGGGTCCCGTCCATCACGGTCATGGTGCCCTCGTAGTAGAGAATCGAGTGGAACAGGTAGTCGCCGTAGAACTGGGTCCACCAGTACGCCGTGTACCCGTGCCCGAAGGAGGAGCCTCGGTTCTTGATGGTGAAGGTGCCGGTGACGGTCGGGGTGGAGGACTTGCCGACGGAGCAGGGCATGTCGGTGAGTGGCTGCCAGGAGTTCGCCGCCCAGTAGAACGTCATGCAGTGTGGGGCGCTCGTGTCGACGACGACCAGGTAGTTCGTGGGACTGTAGAGGGTCTTCGCGTAGTTCCAGTCGGCCTCGAAGCCGGAGCGGCCGGATACCCAGAAGCCGTCCCACCGGTCGAAGTAGTTCCAGCTGCCGTCGACTATCGCCCAGGCGGTCGCCATCGCGCCCCCGGAGTCCGGCCTCAGGTAGTACCACTTCGCGCCTTGCTGCAGCCAGCCGGTGGCCATGGCCCCAGAGCTGCCCAGGTAGTACCAGGAGCCGCCGTCGCTGACCCAGCCGGTGCGCATCGCGCCGCTGGCGTCCGCGTAGTACCAGGTGTCGCCGACCTTGAACCAGCCGGTGGCCATAGCCCCGGATTCGCCCAGGTAGTACCAGGCCCCCGCCCGTACCCACGTGGACGCGCTCATCGCGCCGGAAGCATCGAGGTGGTACCAGGTGCCGTCGACCTTGGTCCAGCCCGTTGCCATCGCGTCGCCCGCGTCCGGGTTCAGGTAGTACCGGGTGCCGCCGGAGACCTGCCAGCCGGTGACCATGGCTCCGGAGTCGGATAGGAGGTACCACGAGCCGTCCCGGTACCAGCCGGTGCGCACGCCGTTCTCGGTTGATGCGTACCAGGTGCCGTCGGGCGCGCGGTACCAGCCGACCGGAACGAAGCCGTCGGCGTTGAAGGCGTAGCGCACGCCGCCGACCTCGAAGACTCCGTCCTTGAGCCATGTGCCGTCGGGACTCTCGTAGCGCCAGCCTTCGGCGTGGTGCACCCACTGGGAGGTGACGGGTGCTGGGGGTTCGGGTTCGGCGGGATTATCCGGCGCGGGTTCGGCGGGGTCACCCGGTTCGGGCTGCGCCGGGTCGGGCGTCGGGGGAGCGTCGTCCGACGAGGCCGGGGTGTTCTCGGGCGTCGCGGGGGTGGCCCGGTCGGGGGTGGCTTCGGGCGAGGCAGGGGGTGCCTCGGGCGTGGCTGGTGCGGCGGGTGCGCTCGCACCTGACTGTGCGCCTGATTGTGGGCCGGATTGTGCGGCGTCGTCGGCGTCGTCGGCACCTGCGGCTGCGAGGGGGAAGAGACCGACGCATGCGAGCGCGGTCACCGATGCGACGATGCATCGGGCAAAGCGGATGTGAATCCTCTTCATGATGACACCTCACTGGTGGGGGATGTCTCAATCTTAGGTCCTTGGGGGCCTGGTGGGGGCGCGTGCGGTCGGTGCGTGGGGGTTCTTTGAACGTCTGAGTCGCGGGTCGCGTGCGAGGGTAAAGCGTTGTGTTCCTGCGTAAATGAGGCTTATGATACTTTTATAAAGTTCGTCAATGCTTGCTTGCCCCTAAGGAATGAACCCATGTCCAAGAAGGACGTCGTCATCCCCCTCGTGCCCGCAGCTCTGAGCGCCCTGCTCCTCGCCGGAGGAGTTACCGTGTTCTCGGCCTGCGACCCCAGGCCGGACGGCTCGTGGATGCAGTGTCACCAGTGCCAGAACAGTGTTGTGGCCAGTTCGGCGGGCCTCGTCGTGTTCTTCGGAACCGCAGCTTTCGTCAAGAATAAAGGTGTGCGCCTGGCTCTCCAGGCTCTCTCGTTGATCGGCGCGATCGTCGTCTTCTTTATCCCCGGCGTCATTTGCCCGTTGTGCATGATGAAAACGATGCGCTGCCACACGGTGTTCCAGCCCTTCGTGCGCATCATGAGTGTGCTCGTCGCTGGCGGCGGCGTCGCGGCCCTGGTGCACACGTTCAAAAAGGATCGGGCCTCTCAGGCCTGACACTAGAGCGGTGACACGCGCCCGCCTGTCCCAGGCATCCATCAAGAAGGGGATCGTCGTACTTGCGACGGTTCTCCTCGCGTTGACCCTCGGTTTCGTAATCTACAACCATCAGCGCGGGGAGCGTTATGCGGAGGCGGTGCGCCTGGCCGAGGCCGGGGATACTTCGGGCGCGTACGCGATCTTCGTTGGGCTCGGGGGCTACGCGGACGCGGCGCAGCGCGGGGCGGGCCTCGTCGAAAAAGACCCGGCGGTGCCCTACCGGAGGGCGGCCAAGGGGGATGTGATCGACTTCGGCTCCTTCGAGCAGGACGGGAACGAGGCGAACGGGCCCGAGCCGATTCAGTGGATCGTGCTCGAGCGTTTCGATGATCGCCTCCTGGTCCTCAGCGCCGACGTGCTGGAAGGCCGCCAGTACAACCATGTGCCCTTCCAGGATGTCACGTGGGCTGACTCCGATCTGCGCGCGTGGATGAACGGGGACTTTTTCGCCTCGGCCTTTACTCCCGCCCAGCAGGGAATCATCCCCTCCGTCCTCAACGAGAACGCGGACCAGTCGATCGCGGGGACTCCGGGTGGCGCGCCTACGCAGGACCGCGTCTTCGCGCTGAGCGAGCAGGAGAGCGTCGTCTACCTGAGCGGCAGCGCGAACCGATCCGATATCGGTGCAGCACCCGCCAGCCAGGCCGTGGCCTCGGGCCCCCTGGCCGTCAGCGAGGACGGGACCGCCGACTGGTGGCTGCGCTCGCCGGGCACTTACGCCTTCGCAGCGCAATACGTCGACACCGAGGGCACCCCGCTGCCCAGCGGCGCGAACGTCGACGTCCTCTACGGGGTGCGCCCCGCTCTGTGGATCGATATCGCCGAGGTCGGCGGAGGTCAGCAATGACGCGTGACCTCACGCTGTGCCTCGTTCCCGTCAAGAACATCCGGGCGCACCCGGTGCGCGCCGCGATCATCCTGGTGCTCGCGCTCGCCCAGGCGGCGTGCGTGTTTGTTGGGCTCGTGGCGCTCGACGGCATGCGCGCGCAGCTGAGCCTGGCCGAGCGCAGGCTTGGTGCCGACCTCGTCGTCTACCCGACGACCTGCCTGAACCAGGTCGATAAGAGGCAGCTGAGCATGCTCGGCACCCCCGCCCAATGCGACCAACCGCGCGCGGCCCTGTCGCGCATGGACGCCAACGAGGACATTTCGGCCGTCACCGTCCAGCTCGCCATCGCGGACACGCAGCCGGACGGGACGCCCCTGTGGATCGTCAGTTACGACCCGGCGACCGACTTCGTTATCTCCCCGTGGATTGCCGAGGGCGAGGGGGCAGCACCCCCGACGGGGACCGTCGCGGTCGGTGCCGCCGTGCGCCAGGATCCGGACGGCCAGGTCACGCTCTTTGGGAAGCAATGGTCGGTCGGCGCACACCTGGAGGCCACCGGCACCGACACGGATACCATCGTCTTCGTCACCATGGACACGCTGCGCCAGGTCATCGCCGCTTCCGCCGAATCCGGCGTCGACGCCTACGCCTCCCTGAACCCCGACCAGGACTACACGGTCGCCCTCGTGCGGGTCACCAATCCGAGCGACGTCGGCGCAGTGACCGAGTGGATCAACCTCTACGTGCGCAAAGTGACCGCCGTGCGCTCCGATGTCGCCGTCGCCGCCACGGCCTCGGACGTGAGCACCCACCGAAGCGTCCTCCTCGGCATCCTCGGTGTCGCCTGGCTGATCCTGCTCGCAGCCCTCATGGTCGCTCAAGCCACCCTCATGAACGAACGCCGCCACGAAATATTCGTCTGGCGATCCATCGGAGCCTCACGCGCGACCATCGCCCGCGTCATGACCGCCGAATCCCTCATCGTCCACGCGGCGGGCGCGCTCGCGGGCGTCGTCGTCGGAGCCGCTGCCCTACCCCTGCTCGGTGATGCCCCCGCGCTCGCGGCGCTGACCACCCCGGCCAGGTCGGCCCCCCTCGCGCTCGTGACCGTCGCCCTGCTGGTAGCCTTCGGCGTGGCCGGAACCCGCCTCGCGCTGGCGCGGGTGAGCCGCGCCGCGCAGGGAAACAAGCTCGCGCCGATCTAGGCGCACGACAGGAGGACACACATGCTTTCGCTCGCGCGACTGCCCTGGATGAACCTGCGCGGCTACCCGGTGCGCACGGGGACCCTCGTGGTCTTCTCAATGCTCATGACGATGGCGATGTTCGGCGGGACCATGCTGGTGTCGGGTATCGACCGGGGCCTGCGCACCGTCGAGTCGCGCCTCGGCGCGGACATCATGGTGACGCCCGCGGACGCTGACGACTTTGACCCGCAGGCGTTCCTGGTGGGTGCCGAACCCTCCTACTTCTACATGGACGAGGCCACCCGCGACCAGGTTGCCGCCGTCGACGGCGTCGAGGCCGCGTCCGCCCAGCTTTTCCTGGCCACCGCCCGCGCCTCGTGCTGTTCGGGACGCTACCAGGTCATCGCATTCGACCCGGCGACGGACTTCACCATCCAGCCGTGGATCTCTGACACGGTGGGGGCTTTGGACCTCGGCGACATGGAGGTCATCGTCGGCGCGAACGTCGGCGTGGCGGACCCGGAGAACTTCTCGCTGTTCGGCAACAAGCTGCGCGTCGTCGCCCAATTCGACACCACCGGATCGACGCTGGATAACGCGGTGTACGCCAACTTCGATACCGCGCGCATCCTCATCGATTCCTCCCTGGACAAGGGCCTCAACAAGTACACGACCCTCGACACTGGCCGCATCATCTCCTCGGTTATGGTGAGGGTTGCGCCCGGCCGTGACGTCGATGCGGTCGCCGCCGACATCCAGGCGAGCGTGCCCGGGGTGAGCGTGACGACCTCGACGACGATGGTCAGTGGCATCGCGCGCTCGCTGGAGGCGACCTCGCGCACGGTGACGGTGCTGGTGGCGCTCGTATGGGGCGTGGGCGTGGCGATGATCACCCTGATCTTCGTCCTGATGATCGTCGAGCGTCAACGCGAGTTCGGCACGCTCATTGCCCTGGGCGCGCATAAGGGCCTGGTCGCGCGGATCGTCGTGTCCGAGTCCGTGGCCGTGAACGCGGTCGGCGCGGGCCTGGGCGTCCTCGTTTCAGGGGTTCTCATCACCTCCTTCTCCGGGCTCGTGAGACAAACAATTGGCCTGGGGTTCCTGATCCCCTCCCTCCCCGTGATCACCAGTTTGGCGGCGGGGACTGTGGCCGCGATGGGTCTGGTCGCCCTCGTATCATCGTGGATAGCGCTGCGCGCCCTGAATACGGCGGATGCCAGCGCCCTACTCAAGGAAGGCGAGTGACATGCTCATTGAAGCGACCTCCCTCACGAAGGATTTCCCCCGTGCCCGCAAGGGGAGCCGTGTCTTTACTGCGGTGGCACCGCTCGACCTTGCGCTGGAGGCGGGGCAGTTGACCGTCATCACCGGGCATTCGGGCAGCGGTAAGAGCACGCTGCTGTCCATGCTCGCGGGCATGCTCCCGCCCACGGCCGGCACGGTTCGGCTGGGGGAAGCGGACCTGTACGCGATGCGCGACGAGGAACGCTCGCGCTTGCGTAACGAGCGCATCGGTCTGATCCCGCAGGGGCACACGGCGCTGCGCAGCTTGAGCGTGCTCGAGAACGTGCTGCTGCCTTCCGTGCTTTATGCCAAGGCCGAGCCACCGCGGGTGCGCGCCGAGGAACTCTTGGGTGCCGTGGGGCTGTCCGATCTGGCGGACGCACGCCCCAATGAGTTGTCCGGCGGCGAGCTGCGCCGCGTCGCCGTGGCCCGCGCGCTCCTCATGAACCCGAGCATCGTCCTGGCCGACGAGCCGACGGCCGGCCTGGATGCCGAGAACGCGACCACCGTCCTACGCCTCCTGCGCGAGGCAGCCGATGGGGGAGCAGCCGTCCTGATCGTCACCCATGAACCCGAGGCACGCCGCTACGCGGACCGCACCTTCGCGATGGACGGCGGTCACCTCTCCTCGGAGCAGGCCTCGTAGGGGACGAGGCCGTGGTCGCTTCAGTGTTCCTGTGCCCTGCGGGCCTACATTGTTAGTGTCGAGGTTCCAGCCGGCGCACTGGCCATCGGCGCCAAGCGCCGCCGCGAACGCCGGGACGGCTAACGGGTACCACGACTGACACCAGGTAACCCCAGGCAGGGGCGCGAGACCACCACGGTCCCGCGCCCCTGCCACATCTCTCCCACCACACCACACACCGATCGCAGGGGAGCGCATACTCAGCGACGGACTCGTCGCTGAGGGCGGCTGTGGAACGCGCGGCGCGGGACGCAGACGGCGGTGGGACCAACTAGGCTTGGAGGGTGACCACAGCACTGTATCGCCGGTATCGCCCCGACACCTTCGACCAGGTGATCGGGCAGGAGCACGTGACGGAGCCTCTGAAGGCGGCGCTGCGCGCGAATCGCGTCACGCACGCGTACCTGTTCTCGGGGCCGCGCGGATGCGGCAAGACAACGTCCGCGCGCATCCTGGCGCGCTGTCTGAACTGTGCGCAGGGTCCCACGGATACCCCGTGCGGTCAGTGCGAATCCTGCCGCGAGCTGGCCACCGGCGGCCCCGGTTCGCTCGACGTCGTCGAGATCGACGCGGCCTCGCACGGCGGCGTCGATGACGCGCGTGACCTGCGCGAGCGCGCCACCTTCGCGCCGGTGCGCGACCGCTACAAGATCTTCATCATCGACGAGGCCCACATGGTCACGAACCAGGGCTTCAACGCGTTGCTCAAGCTCGTCGAGGAGCCGCCCGAGCACGTCAAGTTTGTTTTCGCGACGACGGAACCCGAGCGCGTCATCGGCACGATCCGCTCGCGCACCCACCACTACCCGTTCCGCTTGGTCCCGCCGGACGTCCTCGGCCCGTATCTGACGACCCTGTGCGCCGAGGAACACATCAGCGTGGGAGAGGGTGTCCTGACCCTCGTCATGCGTGCGGGCGGCGGCTCGGTGAGAGACACCCTCTCGGTGCTCGATCAGCTGATGGCCGGCGCGATCGACGGCCAGGTCACCTACCAGACAGCGGTGGCGCTGCTCGGGTACACGGATTCCGCGCTGCTCGACCAGTCCGTCGACGCCCTCGCGGGTGGTGACGGCGCTGCGGCCTTCCGTGTCGTCGAGCGCATGGTCGAGTCCGGCCACGACCCGCGCCGCTTCGTTGAGGACCTCCTCCAGCGCCTGCGCGACCTGCTCATCATCGCAGTCGCCGGCGACGGCGCGCGTGATGTCCTGGCCGACACTCCGCAGGACCAGTTCGAGCGCATGCAGCGACAGGCCCAGAATTGGGGGCCGCACGGCCTCTCCCGCGCCGCGGACCTGACCGACGAGGCCCTGCGCGCCACGACGGGCGCGACCTCACCCCGACTCCAGCTCGAGCTCCTCGTGGGGCGTATCCTCGTGCCCGCACCCACCGCCGCACCCGCACCGGATCCCGTCCAGGGTATGGTCGGAATGACCGGTGGGGGAGCGCCGCGCCAGGTGTCCTCCGTTTCGTCGTCCGAGGCCTCCTCGGGTCGTTTCGGCGCTCGCGAGGCACGCGAGGCCCTGGCTCGTAAGAAGCAGGAGCGCGCCGAGGCCTCGGCCCCCGCCGCGCAGACGCCCGCGTCGCCTGCCTCGTCCGCACCCGCGCCCCAGGGGATGCCCGCGTGGGGGAGCGGCCCCGATTGGGGTTCCGCGAGTCCTGCGCCTCGTTCGTCCGAGGCCTCTCAGGAACCCGCGCAGCACGCGCCGGGGGAGCGACTCTCAGGGGGGCGCGGCGAGCGCCCCGTAGGTGATCGAGCTGAGCACCCCGCGAACGAGCGGTCCGCTCGCGAGCGCGGCGAGCGGTCCTCAAGCGACCAGCACGAGTGGGGTCGCAGCGAGCGCTACGATCAGCAGGGTGGCGCACGCCAGGGCGAACGCGCTCCGGCGCAGCATTCGGGCGGCCAGGCGACGCGCCAGCAGGGCCGTCCTGAGGTCCCCGAAGGCCGCGAGGCCCCCGCGCAGCGCCCCGCCCAGCCGCGACCCGACGCGCGCAGTCACGAACCGGTGCGCCGGGAAGCTCACGACCAGGAGCGAGCGCACCGCGACACTTCGGCCTCCCTGACCCCCGGAGGCCGCGAGGCCGACATGCTGCGCGGACGATGGAACGAGGTCGTTGAACGACTGTCCTCGATCAGCCGCGTCACCTGGTCGATGGTCGGCGGCAACGCGCAGCTCGGAGCCGTGGATGGCTCCGCCGTGGTGCTGCTATTTCCCGTCGAGGCCATGGTTAACGCATTCTCGCGCGGCTCCCGCGCTGCTGACGTCGAGAAGGCCGTCCGCGAGGTCACCGGTCTGACCGTTACCGTGTCCGCGCAGGTGGGGCAGGCCTCGGGTGGCCCGGCAACGACGGGTCCGTCGGCGCAGGCATCGCGCTCGGGCGGTCAACCGCGTCAGCCCCAGCGCGGAGGATGGGTCTCGGAGCCGCCCCCTTTTGACGAGGCCGCCGCGCAGGCGGCATACCACGAGGACCCCGCGCCCGACAATGACGGCGGGTGGCCCGAACCCGCGCGAGCACCCGAACCTGCTCGCACGCACGAGCGCACGCCGGAACGTGCGCCGGAACGCACGCCGGAGGAGTCGGCCTGGCCGGCGACCGCGGCGGTGATCCCCCTGCGCCGAGAGACACCGCGCGCAGAAGAACAACACTGGCAGGACGCGCCCGACACGTTTGGTGAACCCGCCTCGTACGAGAGCGCGTCAACGCACGAGAAGCCTGCTGCGCCCGAGCGACCAGCGTTGCCCGAGAGAGCCGCCCGAGCCCTCGCCCAGGCGAGTGCGAAGGCCCCCACCCGCGACGAACACCCGAGTGCCACGACGACAGCACCGGTCGCGCCACGCAAGCACTCCTTCACGGTCTTCACCTACCCTGGCGACCCGGACCCCGCTGACGAAGCGTCGGTCGCACCCGCGCAGGCTGACAGCGCGGCCCCGGCCTCGTCCCCCGTCTTTGACGATGCGCCCATCGAGTCCGCTGCCTACGCGTCGGCCACGCCGACGGGGTGGGGCGACCCGGCTGCGACCCCCGGAGGCGCGCCCGTCTCCTTCGACGACGGCGCGGATCAGTGGACGCCGCCGGAGGAACCGACGCACAGCGCTACCCCGACCTCGCAAGACACTGCCCAACAGGAGGTATCCCCGCAGGAATGGGCGGCGCAGGGAGCCGACGCGTCAGGGTGGGCGTCGCAGGACTGGTCACCGCAGGCCCCGCAGGAACCCGCTGAGCAGGCCGCTGCCCCGCAGCCCCCCTCGTGGCTGGCAGCCGCGCCCGAGCCGATGCGCCCGGCTGCCCCGGATTCTCAGGTTGCCGACGCCGACGTGCCCGCCCAAGCGAGTCCCGGTAACCCCCTCACCGGCCGCGCCGCCGCCGAGGCCGCCCTGCGCGAGAAGGCCCAGTGCGAAGCCACCGTCGCCTCGACCCGCACTCACGCGGCCGACGACGACAGCGCCAGCATCGACGACGAAAACATTGAACACTCGCAGACGATCGGCCTGGCTGCGGTCCTGGAGATCCTCGGCGGACGGGTCATCGAAGAGAAGATGACCGAGGGAGGATACTGACATGTACGACGGTGCCCTGGCCGACCTCATCGACCAGTTCGGACAACTGCCCGGCATCGGCCCGAAGTCCGCGCAGCGCATGGCCATGCACGTCCTGGACGCGGAGCCCGATGAGGTCGCGCGCCTCGTTGACGCGATCAACGCCGTGCGCGGGCGCGTGCGCCACTGCGACATATGCGGCAATCTCACGGAAGAGGACCAGTGCTCCATCTGCCGCGACGCGCGCCGCGACCCCAGCGCGATCTGCGTCGTCCAGGAACCGAAGGACATCCAGGCGATCGAGGGAGCACGCGTCTTCCGCGGGCGCTACCACGTCCTCGGAGGCGTCATCGACCCGATCCACGGGGTGGGGCCGGACCAGCTGAACATCGCCTCGCTCATGAGCCGCCTCGCCGACGGGACGGTCACCGAGGTCATCCTGGCGACCAACCCGAACGTCGAGGGCGAGGCGACGGCCGCCTACCTCGCGCGCATGCTCTCCACGATGGGCGTCGAGACCTCGCGCCTGGCGATGGGCCTGCCCATGGGCGGCGACCTGGAGTACGCGGACTCGGTGACGCTGGGCCGCGCGCTTGAGGGGCGTCGCCGCCTCTGATCCGTTGTCGACGAGGCCGGAGCTGCCTCACGCTCACGCTGCGCGCAGGGGGGAGCAGTCTCCCGGGCGACGGAGCGCAGCGCAGCGATGCCCGTGACCTGCCCTGTTTGTCGCCTCCCAGGCCGTGTGTTCTGCTCACGGTGACGCACGTGTGACACAATCGTAGGTACCGCGCTGCGAGAAGACGAGGAGGCCATGATGGTGACCCAGGCGAATGGCGGGGTGCCCCGTGTGCTCGTTGTTGACGACGAGGCGATGCTGGCGGACTTGCTCGCGCAGGCCCTGCGGCACGAGGGTTGGGAGACGGCCACGGCTAAGGACGGGCTGGATGCGCTGGCGAAGGCGTCGAGCTTCCACCCGGACATCGTGATCCTGGACGTACAGATGCCGCGCATGGACGGACTGGAGACGCTGGCGCGTCTGCGCGCTCGTGATCCGGAGCTGCCGGTCCTCTTCCTCACTGCGCGTGACGCGGTCGCTGATCGCGTGCAGGGGTTGCGCGCTGGCGCGGACGACTACGTGACGAAGCCCTTCGACTTGGACGAGGTGGCTGCCCGCGTGGAGGCCCTGCTGCGCCGCGCGGGACGCACCCAGCAGACGGTGTCAGCGGTGCTGCAGGTCGCGGACTTGACCCTGGATGTGGACTCCCATGACGTGCGTCGCGGCGGGGAAGAGATCACGTTAACGAACACTGAGTTCGAATTGCTCCGGTATCTGATGGAAAACGTTGGAATTCTCCTATCGAAGCAGAAGATCCTGGATGCCGTGTGGAGCTACGACTTCGGCGGCCAGGTGAACGTCGTCGAACTCTACATCTCCTACCTGCGTAAGAAGATTGACGCGGATCGCCCGGCCCTCATTCGCACGGTTCGAGGTGCCGGCTACATCCTGCGGGAACCCCAGTGACGAGGCGTCCTTCCTTGGCCGGGCGGCTGTCGCGCGCGCTTGCTGCGTGCGTCGCGCTCGCGCTCATTGTCATGGTGGTGGCGTCCACGCTGGTCATGCGCTCCTGGATGCTGGCCAATATGGACTCCGAACTGCATCGTCTCTCGCAGCGCGCCGGTGAGCGCCTGGACGTCGAGGATGCGCCGGACGACGAGGTGGATACGGACGATGATTCCAACGAGGAATCCGACGACGATTCCGACGACGATTCCGACGATGACGGTGCCCGCACGACCCTGCAGTCGAGCGGCCGCGCTCCTCGTCCCGGCGGGCCGCTAGTTCCTGGTGGGCCTAAGGGACACGGGTTCGGCGGCGCCGGCATCGCCGAGGGCACCCTTCAGTACGTGAGCGAGGACGGCGAGGCGGCCGGCGCGGTCGTTTCGAACTTTTCGGTGACCTACCTGAATGCGCCGGCTCTGGCGATTCTGGCTGCTGTCCCCGCGGATGGGGGTATGCACACCGTGCGCCTGAAGGGAATGGGAACGTTCCGTGTGACCGCGCGCGTGGTCGAGGGGAAGACCGTGCTCGTCGGCATCCCGATGGACAGCATTGATGATGTGGTCTTGATGCTCGTCGGGGTTGAGATAGGTCTGTCCCTCGTCGTCGCGATTGCGGCTGGGTTCGCAGGGCGCGCGTGGGTGCGCCGCGAGCTGCGCCCGCTCGGCGTCGTGCGTGCGGCGGCTGCGGGTATCGCGAGCCGTGACCTCGCCGATGAATCGGGAAACTTGACGCGGGTCGGCGAGGAAACGACCGCCGGCCCCGTCGAGGTCGCGGATGTCGCGGGTGCCCTCAACTCGATGATCGACGCCGTCGAGGACGGTATGGAACGCCGCGCCCGCAGCGAGGCGAAGGTCCGTCAGTTTGTCGCCGACGCCTCGCATGAGTTGCGTACGCCGCTCGCGTCGGTTCAGGGATACGCGCAGCTCGCGCGCCGCGATATTGGCGAGGCCTCCCGCACTCAGGCGCTCGAGCGCATCTCTTCGGAGGGGGCGCGCATGGCCTCCCTCGTGGAGGAGATGCTGACGCTCGCTCGACTGGACGGCAACCGAGCTCTCACGTGTGATCGCGTCGACGTCATCCCCGTGATTCTGGACGCTCTGTCCGACGCGCACGTGGTCGCCCCCGACCATGCGTGGGAGCTCGGGGAAGCCGTGGGTGCCCCGGTCCTCGGCGACGAGTCCGCCCTGCGTCAGATCCTCACGAACCTCCTGGCCAACGCTCGTGTTCACACGCCCGCGGGCACGCGCGTCGTCGTCTCTGTCCTTCGGAGCAGGGACGAGGCCGTGGCCGCCTCCGCTGCTCCCCGCGGCCCCGCGAAGGGGCGGGGGAGCGCGACGGGTGCCCAGGCCTCGTCGATGATCACGATCCGCGTGGCAGACGATGGACCCGGCATCCCGGCTGACATTCGCGACCGTGTGTTCGACCGTTTCGTGCGCGGCGACTCCTCGCGCACGCGCGACGGGCGCGGCTCGTCGGGTTTGGGCATGTCGATTGTCGAGTCCTTGGCACGCGCCATGGGCGGGTCGGTGCGGCTGGTTGACAGCGAAAAGGGAACTGTCATCGACGTGACACTGCCCGCGGCGTAAAGTGAGTGCGAATGGGTGTGTACCGTCCGGCGTGCCCCGGCCTCGTGCCGTTTTCTGAAGAGTCGCGAGACGGAATCGAGCCGCCTGACTGGCCCCGACCTCGTCCGTTGTGTGTGCCCGCTCGCAGTCGCGCGTTCAATGTCACCCCCGTTTACCCGTTCATATACCGGAAGTTCCCAGCGGGATCGCGCGAGCGCCGTAGGATTGACACGGTGGCGTGTGCCGCCCGAATACGTGCAGACCTGCATATACCGATAGAAATGAGGGTCCAGTGGCACTGATCGTGCAAAAGTACGGCGGTTCTTCCGTCGCCGACACCGAAGCCATGAAGCGTGTCGCCCAGCGCATCGTGGACACGCACAACGCGGGACACCGCGTCGTCGTGGTCGTATCGGCCATGGGCGACACGACGGACGACCTGCTCGACTCGGCGGCCGCCCTCACCGACAACCCGCCCGAGCGTGAAATGGACATCCTCCTGTCCGCAGGCGAGCGCATCTCCATGGCGCTGCTGGCCATGGCCGTCAACGAACTGGGCGTCGAAGCCCGCGCCTACACCGGCGCGCAGGCCGGCATTAAAACCGACAGCCACTTCGGTGCCGCCCAGATCATCGGCATGGTTCCCGAGCGCGTCGCCCGCGCCGTCAAGGACGGCCAGGTCGCCATCGTCGCCGGATTCCAAGGCATCTCCAAGGACGACGACGTGACAACGCTCGGCCGCGGCGGCTCCGACACAACCGCCGTCGCCCTCGCCGCAGCCCTCCACGCCGACGTGTGCGAAATCTACACGGACGTCGACGGCCTCTTCTCCGCCGACCCGCGCATCGTCCCCAAGGCCCACCGCCTGCGCACCCTCACCCAGGAAGAAACCCTGGAAATGGCCGCTCACGGTGCCAAGATCCTCCACCTGCGGGCCGTCGAATTCGCCCGCCGCTACGGGGTCCCCCTCCACGTGCGCTCCTCGTTCTCCGAAAAGAACGGCACCTGGATCTCCGACGCCCCCGCAAACCCCGAACTCAAGGGCCTCGTGCCCGACGCCGCCCTGAAGTCCCCAGAGGAAAACGCCATGGAAAAGCCCGTCATCTCCGGCATCGCTCACGACCGCTCGCAGGACAAGATCACCGTCACCGACGTGCCGAACAGCCCCGGCGTCGCCGCCCGCGTCTTCGCTGTCGTTGCCGAGGTCGGCGCCAACATCGACATGATCGTCCAGAACCTGCCGATCTCCGACCCCACGAAGGCCAACATCACCTTCACCCTGCCCGAAGGCGACGCACAGAAGGCCCTCGACGCCCTCGAGGCCCACCGCGACGAAATCGGCTTCAACGAGCTGCGCTACAACCCCAACATCGGCAAGCTCAGCCTCGTCGGCGTCGGCATGCGCACCAACCCCGGCGTCTCCGCGCGCCTCTTTTCCGCCCTGTCCGACGCGGGCATCAACATCGACCTGATCTCCACCTCCGAGATCCGCATCTCCGTCGTCACCCGCCTCGACGACCTCGACCGCGCCGTCAAGGCAGTCCACACCGCCTTCGGCCTCGACGCCTCCGAAACCGAGGCCGTCGTCTACGGCGGCACTGGCCGCTGATCGTTCATCGACGAGGCCCGAGTCGGCTCCGCTGTTTCTGCGCGGTTCCGGCGCTCCCGGTGAGTGTGGTCGGCCTCGTCCCCATAGATTTCACCCAGCGTTCGCCCCGTCGTATGGGCGCGCGCACCAACACAAGGAGAACACCATGAGTGGTTTCAATGTCGCCGTCGTCGGTGCCACCGGCCAGGTCGGCCGAGTCATGCGCACCCTGCTGGAGGAGCGGGGTTTCCCGGTCGAGACGATTCGTTTCTTCTCGTCCGCTCGCTCGGCGGGCACGACCCTGCCATGGAAGGGACAGGATATCGTCGTCGAAGATGTGGCGACGGCCGACTACTCGGGCATTGACATCGCCGTGTTCTCCGCGGGTGCCACTGCCTCGCGCGAGTACGCCCCCAAGTTCGCGGCCGCCGGCGCGGTCGTCGTCGACAACTCCTCCGCGTGGCGCAAGGACCCCGAGGTCCCGCTCGTCGTCTCCGAGGTCAACCCCGACGACGTCGACAACCGCCCCAAGGGCATCATCGCGAACCCCAACTGCACGACCATGGCCGCCATGCCCGTCCTCAAGCCCCTCGTCGAGGCCGCCGGCGGCATCAAGCGCCTCTTCGTGTCCTCCTACCAGGCCGTCTCCGGGTCAGGCCGCGCCGGCGTCGCCGAGCTGACCGGCCAGATCGAAGCCGGCGTCAAGCAGGACCTTCCGGGCCTCGCCCTCGACGGCCGCGCCGTCACTTTGCCCGAGCCCAACGTGTACGTCGCGCCCATCGCCTTCGACGTCGTGCCGCTCGCCGGCTCCATCGTCGACGACGGCTCCGAAGAGACCGACGAGGAGCAGAAGCTGCGCAACGAGTCGCGCCGCATCCTGCACACCCCCGACCTGGCCGTGTCCGGCACCTGCGTGCGCGTCCCCGTCTACACGGGCCACACCCTGACCATTCACGCCGAGTTCGCCGGCGACATCACGCCCGACCAGGCACGCGCCCTGCTGGCCGACGCTCCCGGCGTGCGCGTCGTCGACGTCCCCACCCCGCTCGAGGCCGCCGGCCGCGACGAGGTCCTCGTGGGCCGCATCCGCCAGGATCAGGCGGTTGACGGCAAGCGTGGCCTCATCCTGGTCGTCTCCGGCGACAACCTGCGCAAGGGCGCTGCCCTCAACGCGGTCCAGGTCGCCGAGGTCGTGGCTGCGCGACTGCGCTGAATGCTCGGCCTCTCGACGGTATCGAGTACGTGAACTAGTTGCGTGGACGCGCGGCGGCCCTGACGGGCTGCCGCGTGGTGTGCTGTCGGGCCGGGCTGCTGGTTGTGCCCGTGGGCGGCGGCCCGCCCGCGAGCCGTCCGCGCCGCGAGCTTCGCTCGGCGCGTCG
>ENA-OWNK01000280-OWNK01000280.1-metagenome-genome-assembly--contig:-NODE-280-length-24787-cov-6.475699_pt1 | contig 24787 bp, 20 predicted proteins | sample MGYA00245343_ERZ651121 | MGnify/ENA primary metagenome ERZ651121 (study PRJEB26857, sample SAMEA4031775) | metagenome | biome: human; feature: oral; material: saliva | place: Philippines | collected 2014... | reverse complement strand
CTAATTTCTTATCAATTCCACCGATACGTCCAACCGTTCCATCTAATTCAATCGTTCCTGTTCCGGCAATGTTATGTCCGTTTTTCAAATGACTATTCGTAATTTGATTGTAGATTTCAAGCGTGAACATCAAACCACCTGAAGGGCCACTTACGCCATGTGGGTCAAATTCAACGGATGGGTCAGAAGTGACATCTTCATCCACTTCCCCGCCAAATCCAAGACGGATACCACCAGTACGGCTATTCATTTTCAACTTCGCGCTGATCGTCATTGTTGCATCATCACGTTTCACTTGAAGGACGAGCGTGTGTCCTGGTTCAAGGCCTGCTAAATAGTCTTTTAAATCTTCAAAGCTCTCATCGGTATTGCCTGGGCTCTTTCCATCAATCGTTTCGATAATATCCCCGACTTGTAACTTATCTCTGAAATTAGAGCTTTTATCCACACGTGTGACGAAAATCCCATTGACATGTCGCTCGACCGTTTTCCCTGCCGCTTCAAAAGCAACTCGAACCGCTTTTGAACGTGCATTGCGCATACTAAATTCTTGTAAGGCATCGAATTCTTCTGGCGTATAATCTCCAAAAACTTCTTCAGCCGGAACCATTTCGTGATGCTTCAAGAACTTCTTAAAGTACGTTAAAACAGTCGCCTGCTCGACATACACCGTCAGCACCCTAAGAGAACCTGGGTCCTCGTCTTTTGCTCCATTAATTGTTAAAAATTGGGATACCTCTTCTGCAGTCCCTGGCGATTCAATCACATACGGGATTGGAATCATCGCAACAATCGCTAATACAACGAAAATTAAGGCTGCAATAATAATTTTCTTAACCTTTGACATCTGTTATCTCCTCATCCATTTTTATTGTGCGTTCAGGCGCATCTTTATATTTCTCTTGTAAGGCATCGGCTACTACATTTGGAACAAATGGAGTTACATCTCCTCCAAAGCGAGCCAATTCTTTCATCATTGAAGAACTTACAAATCGGTACTCTTCCTTGCTGAGTAATAATACCGTTTCGACTTCACCGTTTTGAACACGGTTATGGGATGCAAGAGTTGCTTCATATTCAAAGTCGGTTGCGTTTCGAACGCCGCGTACGAGAACACTCGCTCCTAACTGGGCCGCCGCCTCTACGGTTAACCCTCCGCTCACTGCCACCACTCTAGAATTTGGTACATGCGCAATTACCTTCTCAACGAGTGATTTTCGCTCATCTAAAGAAAATAAATAATTTTTCTGAACATTATGCGATAAAACCACAATCACTTCATCGAAAAGCTCACTGCTTCGCTCGATAATATCTAAATGCCCATTCGTAATCGGATCGAAGCTTCCTGCTACTACCGCTTTTCTCATATTAAGCCTCCTCTTCGCTGGATGAACGGTCGAAAAACACTAGGGCTGTAATCCCGTACTCCACACGCTTATATTGCTCAAATTCTAAAATTCTCTCTGGAAGTTGCACTTCCTTATCCACCTCGCAGACAATCACACAGTCTGGAGAAAGAAGGTTCAATTCTTGCAACTGCTCAATGTCCTTTACAATTTCTTGCAAGCGATACGGTGGGTCCATAAACACCAACTCAAACGGTTCAAACGCTGGGTCGCTCGCAATGGTTTTAAGCCCTTGTTTCACATTTTGTCGTTTTAAATGAAATTGTTCGGGTGATTTTGTAATCTCAATATTTTGCTCAATCGTCTTTTGTGCGAGGCGATTGTTCTCGAATAGAAACGCACAGTCCATCCCACGAGAGACAGCCTCGATGGCAACGGCTCCGCTTCCGCTGTACATGTCGAGCATGACTCCTCCGTCAAAATAACCGCCAAGAATATTGAAGAGCGATTCTTTTATCTTGTCAGTCGTCGGACGAGTATTTTGGCCCGGTACTGCCTTTAAGCGTCTTCCGCCAAATTCTCCTGAAATAATTCGCACAGTGCATTCCTCCTTATTCCACTATAATACCATATTCCAGCGCTCTTTCGTGAGTTTTTTATAAAATAATGAGTAGGCTTCTCTTCTATAAAAAATTTCTTTATGAATTTAATAATGACGATGCATCGAATCCTTGCGGATTTTTTTATAATAGCTGTAATGGGGCAACGGCTTGAGCCACGGTCTCAAGCTCTTTCAAGATTCAAACGTACTCTAAAAATAAATTTTCAAGAGTACGTAATTCACTTTGAATGCTATCCCCCATTACTGCTATTATAAAATCCGCTCGATTCTTCTCATCGTCTAGTTCAAAGAGAAATTCTTATGCAGTAGTGCTCTCATTTCTATAAATACACGAAAGAATATGGAAGAATAAATGCGCTGTGCGATTTTAGTTAATTTGGCGCAGCTGAAAAGGTACGGGCAAAATGCTCTCCTCCTTGGTACAGGGACAGTCGAAAAACAAAAAAGTCCGCTATTCATATAGCGAACTTAACATTGTTTTATAACGGGATAATGGTGTCATTATCACTAGTAGCAGGCTCGGTTGAGACAATCTCAATCATCAGCCCATGCGGCAAGCAAATACTTGTCTGACCCGGCTGGGAAATCCAACCTGTTTGTACCGCGATTTGGTCTGGACTATTATCTTCCTTGTCACGGATACGCGTTCCATCGACTTCAATAATATTATATTGATCGTCATGCGGGAAGTAGATGAACTCTTCATGTGGTGTATTTTCACTGAGTTCAAAGCGCTCGATTTCTTCTCCGTCAATTGTGAGAATCGCGTAAATTTTTGCTTCTTCTTTTCTCGTTGCTTGTTGATAAGCAAAGATGGCATTTGGTAAAAATGATAGAACCAATAATACGAGCACAATGATAATATCGAATGGTTTTATCAAATGGGAATACTTCTTAAATATCGTTCTCATCCTTTAACTCTAATAATGTTCTACGTACTTCTGAGGCAATTTTTGAACCAATCACGAGTAATTCATACAAGGTGAAAGTTTCAAATGGAGTCACACGACCGACATAGCGAATAAAGAGCTCGCCATCTGGATCCATTAAAAGCGAATAATACGCCACTAACTCTTGATTCAAACGATTAATGGCAAAGAGAACCTCAAACAAATCTAATCCTAATTTTTTCCCATTTCCGATACCTTCATACGTAATCTGGTAATCGGTACGCTCCTGGCTATCATCAAATACGACGCTAAATGGAAACTCGGCTTCTCCTTCTGAATACAGACCAAGATAGGCCACCCCACCGTCACCTAAATCCTTCTTATCCAGTTTCAAATCACGATTCTTTAAAACCGTCTCAAACGATTCACTAACCTTCATCCTGGCCACTCCTTTCGCCATTTGTAACCTCTATTTTACTAGATTCCCTCCTATTTCACAACCAAACACCGAAATCCTACACTTTTCTTCTCTATTAGATACTAAGAACGGTTTCGTTTTGGCCATTTTTAGGATATTCATTATCTTTCACTTATATTTCTATTCAATTTAGAAAAAACAGCAAACCTCTTCCGTTTACTGTTTCGTAAAATAATTTTAAATTACTTATCTAAAGTCCTTTTCTTTTCTGATACGTGGTATAAACAAACCGCAAAGAAGATACAAATTATTTTTGCTACATAATCAAGAAGGACATTATCATTTATACTCATCTGAGATAATGTATTTATCAGTGCATGTGTCATCACACATAACCATAGACTGTTGGAATAGGTGAATAATGCTGACAGAATAAAACAGTTAGTTAGTAATCCTAGTAAAAAAGTTAGAACCTGAATGCCCCCTAAACTTCCGTCAATATAAAAGAACAAGATGTGCCATACACCCCAACACACAAAAGTAATAAGGGTTGAAGCAATATATGGAATCTTTTTCTCTAAAGTGGGTTGAAATGAATATCTCCATCCTAATTCTTCGATGCCACCAAATACAATCGCCTTAAAGAAAAGAAGGAGTGGTAGAAATAAACTTTCTATTTTAAATCCTCTATTTATTATTACTGAAGAAAACTCCAACATCAGAAAAATCAGTACTAATATATAACTTTTTACGGATTGCTTTATATTGAAAAAATCTTTTAAAATCTTTAAAGGGCTTTTGGAATGACATTTAACTTGATAAACGATTCCCCAAAGTGCCGATGATATACCCGCTAAAGAAATAAAGAGTATCCCTAAAAATGAATTGTACCCTAATTCAAATCCTCTTAATTTCAGTATTCCAACCAATACAGCGATAACCATTATCTGAAGCAATGTTGGTATTAAATACATTTTGATAATAGCCTTATTCTTCATGATTCATCCTCTAACAAAAATCTCTTTTAAATTACCATCTATATTATACTATTTTTTGCTTCTTTTCTATATCTGGTTTTCTGCACAAAAAAAGAGACTGAAGTTTCCTTCAATCTCTTTTGCAATTTGTTGATTAACCTAAACGTTGGCGAGAATCCGCTGCACGTTGCAATGCTTGACCAACATAGTTGATACATAACATCATGATTAAGATTAAGATTGTGGCTGGTAACCAAACCCATAATTTGTTTTCAATGATGTCCGCATTTTTCGCTGCAGAAATTAATGTACCAAGTGATGGTGTTGTAAATGGTAAACCGAAACCTAAGTAAGTTAACCCTGTTTCAATACCGATGTTCCCTGCTAAACGTAAGATTAAGTTAACGATAATTAATGAACTTAAGTTTGGCAAGATTTCACGGAACATGATTCTAAAGTCACTTGAACCTAAAGTCTTAGATGCATTTACATAGTCTAAGCTTGCTTCTTGAAGAGTACGTGTTCTGAATAAACGAGCAGAACCTACCCAATAGAAGGCTGTCATGATAAATACGAAGTGGAACATTGTGTAGTTTGGAATCACTGTTACGAACACGATGATGATCATCAATGTTGGTAAGATCATGATAAAGTCAACGACACGCATTAAAGTTGTGTCCACCCATTTACCATAGTAACCAGAAATCAATCCGACGATGATACCAATGATACATGTCAAGATTGTAACTGAGAAACCGATTAATACTGAGTTACGAGCCCCGATAATTAAGAGGGCTAAAACGTCACGACCACTTTCGTCAGTCCCTAAAATGTGCGCATTTGTTGGGGCTTTATAACGACCTAAGATATTAACTTTCAATGCAGTTTCTTGGTCGATAAAGAATGGTCCGATAAAGATGATTAAGAAAATCAACGTTAGTAAAATTAACGCGAAAAGCGCTAATTTATCTTTTAAAAACTCCCGTACAATAACCTGAAAACCAGCAGGCGGTGTAGATACGGTGCTTTCTTCAACGACAGTTTCTTCAACTGTATTTACATTATTTTGCTCCATTTGCTACTCCTCCTTTTATTATTGTACACGAACACGTGGGTCTACAATACTCATGATAATATCAGATAATAGCGTACCTAGAAGAGTCGCTGTACCGAAGAGTAATAGTAACGCTAAGATTACTGAGTAGTCACGTCCTGTGATTGATGATACGAACAATTCCCCCATCCCTGGATATGAGAAGATGTTTTCAATGAACACTGAACCACCGATTAAACCAGTGAATTCATATCCTAAGAAGGCTGCGATTGGCAAGATTGAGTTACGGAAGATGTGGCGGTTGAACACAACATTTTCAGGAACCCCTTTCGCACGTGCTGTACGAACGTAGTCTTGGCTCTTCGCATCGATAACTCCAGTACGTAAGTATTGAATCGTACCAGTAGTTGAAAGAATCGCCATCGTAAACGCTGGTAAAATCATGTGATGGAATTTGTTTATATAATAGCCAAGTGTTCCGGCAACTACATCTGAATCGACAGATCCACGAGTTGGGAACCAACCTAATGTATAACCAAATAACCATAATAGAACTAACGCGAATACGAATACTGGGATTGAGTAAGTAATGAATGTGTATACTACGATTACTTTGTCAGCCCAAGAGTTTTGGAAACGACCTGCAATCATCCCTAATGGTAATGCAATTAAGTAAGTTAGAATCAATGTCAATAATGATAACCACACCGTGTTACCAATACGCTGTCCGATTAATTTTGTTACTTCATATTTGTAAGTATAACTTTGACCGAAGTCTCCACGGAATGCTTTTGAAATCCAGTTCCAATATTGAACAGGAAGTGGATCATAGAATCCAGATTTCACACGTAAAGCTTCAATTGTATTTGGATCCGTTTCTGGAGTAATTAAACCTGTAAATGGATCCCCTGGCATCATCTTCGCGATTAAGAATGCTAGCACACTAAGGATGAAGATTTGTGGCAACATTAATAACACACGACGTAAAATGGTTTTCCACATAATTATTTTCCTCCTTTTGGATTTAATGCAACAAAGTGTGAGTCAGAGATTTTTTGTAAATCAAACACACGACCGTTTTCATCGTAGTAAAGTTTTTGATTTTCTTGATAGAATTTCTCAGCTTCTTTACGACGAAGTTTGTTTGCTTCACGGTTTTCTGGATCGATTACCGGAATCGCAGACAATAGACGTTTAGTATAGATATGTTGTGGGTTTGCGTAAATGTCTTCCGCTTTCCCTGTTTCAACGAAACGTCCACGGTACATGATGAATAGCTCATCACACATATGTTTTACAACCCCAAGGTCATGGGAAATAAATAAGTAACTTAAGTTGAACTCATCTTGGATGCGTTTCATGTAGTTTAACACTTGCGCTTGTACAGATAAGTCTAACGCTGATACTGGTTCGTCGGCGATGATTAAACGAGGGTTACTTGCTAAGGCACGAGCAACACCGATACGTTGTCTTTGACCACCTGAGAACTGGTGTGGATATTTTAATAATGCTTCTTCAGATAATCCGATGATTTCCATTAATTCAATCACGCGTTTTCTCTCTTCATCTGGAGATAAACGTTCGAAGTTTCTTAATGGCTCAGCCACGATATCTAAGATACGTTTTTTAGGGTTAAAACTTGATAGTGAATCTTGGAAGATCATTTGTACGTTACGGTTATAGTCTGAAGTACGACGACGTGCTTTGTTTGTTACGTCTTCTCCTTCGTAAATTACTTTACCGCTTGTTACGTGTTCTAGACCAATGATTGCTTTACCAATCGTTGATTTACCAGAACCTGATTCTCCAACAAGACCGTAAGTTTTCCCTTCTTCAATTTCAAGTGACACTCCGTCTACCGCATAAACATGATCCGTTACTCGGTTAAAGAAGCCACTACGAATCGGATAGTGAACTTTTAAATCTTCAATGGTTACAAAACCGCTCATTATGCTTCCTCCCCTTCAAAATGGAAATGTTTATAACATGTACAACGAACGAAGTGGTTTGGTCCAACTTCATGAAGTGTTGGATCTTCTTCGTGAGCGTCCGCTGGAATCCATGGAATACGTGGTGCGAAACGGCAACCTTTGCGTGGTAATTTTGGTAATGGTGGCACAGTTCCTTTAATCACGTGTAATTCTTGACCTTCAGAACCCGCTTGTGGGATTGATTGTAGTAATGAACGTGTATAAGGATGTTTAGGATTTGTGAATAGCTCTTCAACAGGTGCTACTTCCACAAATTGTCCAGCATACATCACGGCTACACGGTCAGCAGTTTCTGCTACTACCCCAAGGTCGTGCGTGATTAAGATGATTCCAGATTCTGTTTCTTTTTGGATATCATTTAATAAGTCTAAGATTTGCGCTTGGATTGTTACGTCTAAGGCAGTTGTTGGTTCATCGGCAATGATGATTGGTGGCTTACATGATAATGCAATCGCGATAACCACACGTTGACGCATCCCACCTGATAATTCGTGTGGGTATTGTTTGTAAGTACGTTGTGGGTTTGGAATCCCTACTTGTCCTAACAATTCTAATACACGTTCAGTACGTTCTTTTTCATTTAACTCTGTATGATAATAAAGAGCTTCGTCGATTTGAGCACCAATTGTCATTAATGGGTTTAATGAAGCCAATGGATCTTGGAAAATCATACCGATATCATTTCCGCGAATTTTGTTATATAACGCTTCGTTTAAGTTTACTAAGTTCACATCGTTATAAATGATGTCCCCTGTAATCTTTGTATTGTTTTTGTTGTGTAAGCCCATGATGGTTGTCGCTAATGTAGATTTCCCACATCCTGATTCCCCAACGATGGCCAAAATTTCATTCTTTTCTAATGTTAATGACACATTATCTACTGCATCATAAAAATCATCTTTGATACGGAAACCAACGTGTAAGTTATTGATTTCTAATAGTGGCTTATCAATTGTCAAATCCGATTCCTCCTTATTTTCTTTGGTGAACTATTTCAATATTTAAAATAATAAAACAACGTTTCTATTATACGTTGCATGCTCTCTGATTGCAAATTGTATGACAATTCGAGCGCAGATACAGCGTATTTTTAGTTTACCATGAATCAAGCTTGATTACCATTATTTATGAGCAAAAAATTAACTTTTCTCATGTTATTTTAATTTAAGATTCAAAATTCACTAAAATCCCGTCATTAATGCGTTTTCATTGGTTTTATTGATTTTGTGCAAACAAAAAGAGACGAACTCAAAGCTCGTCTCCTTTCAAATCTTATTTAGCACCAGTATTACTTGTTAATTCTACTTGATATAAAGCAGATTTCTTGCTACCTAAGTTTACATCGTAGTATTTCACACGTTTGTTCACTGCTGTAATAGATTCTCCGACTAACGTTGGGAAGATAAATGTTTTATCGTGAACGTATTTTTGCCATTCTTTATAGAACTCAATGTTTTTAGCTGAATCGAAAGCTTCTGTTGAAGCGATTTTCTTCATGATTGCAGTTCCTTCAGGATCCACATAACGTTCAAAGTTGAATTTCGCAGATTCTCCGAATAATCCTTCTGGGTTTGGATCATAACCTGTAGACCAACCACCAGCGAATACATCGATTTCTGGGTCATCCGCTTGAACTTTATCGTAGAATGAGTTTAATTCAATGGTACGTCCTGTATAAAGTTTTACATCCAATCCGATTTCTTTCCACCAGTTCAAGTATTGTTGAACAAGTGATTCATTGGCTTCATCACGAGTACGTGCCGCAAAGTTGATTTGTAGTTTAGAACCGTCTTTGTTTTCACGGAGTCCGTCGCCGTCTACGTCTTTATATCCCGCTTCATCTAGTAATTGTTTTGCTTTTTCTGGGTTATATGTGAAGCCTTCTTGTTCTTTGTTATAGATATCGTTAAAGAACGGAATGATGATTGAGTTTGAAGAATGTTGTAATCCGTTATACAAGTTTTGACCTGCTGCATCGATATCGAGTGCGTATGCCATTGCTTGACGAAGTTTTACATCCGCCATTTTCGCATTTGGATCTGTCACATTTTTACCAGTTTCCTTATCATATTTTCCTAAGTGGAACCCAATATATTCATAGGCTGACGCTTCAGAACTGATTAGCGTTACGTTTGTTAAATCTTTGTATGCTTCGTATTGTGAGTTTGGCATCGTTGCGATATCGTAGTTCCCAGCTTTCATTTCTGAAACAATGTTATCTGGAGAGACAACTTCCATTACGACTTTATCAACTTTTGCTACACCTTTATAGTAGTGTTCATTTGGAACTAATGTCACAGATTCCCCTGCTACGATGGATTCAATCTTGAATTGTCCAAGACCGACAAATTTTGTACCACGTACATAATCACTTTGTTCCCATTCAGTTTCAGGAATATCTTTGAAGATATGTTTTGGCATAATGTATGCACAAACTGAACCACCTGCTAATTGCATTGAAGGGCTCATTTCTTTAAAGTGAATTTTCACAGTGTAATCATCCACTTTTTCAAGACCAGAAACGCTATCTGCTTTTCCTTCGTGGTACTCTTCCATACCGACTACATTTTTATAATCATCATCGTAACGAACACCTGTATAATCTTTATTCCCGATGGCTTGATAAGCGAAGATATAGTCATCAATTGTGACAGGTTGTCCATCAGACCATTTATAATCTTTTGAATTTAAAGTAACTGTTGCGGTTTTATTTTCAACATCAAATTCGATGCTTGCAAGACCTGTATTGGTTAACTTACGGTTTTCATCATATTCAAACATACTTTCATCCACTAACCCGCCAATGGTTGAGTCGTTTGTATCCGCAGATAACTCATCTGCAAAAATACCAGAGAAAGGTGAAGACGATACAATCGCGTATTTTAAAGTTCCACCTTTAATTGGAGTCCCGTCGTGAGTAACTTCAGAAGCGTATTTCGTTTTTCCGGCATTGCTACTTGTTGAAGATGATTGCTCTTTACTACCACATGCTGCTAACGTTAGTGCAGCTGTTGCAGAAAACAGAATCATTACATTTCTCTTTTTCATCATAATCAGTCTCCATTCTTTTATTTTATAGCTTTTGAGTATATCCATAAATTTATGTTGGATTTATAATACTCCAACTTTTTAATAATTGCAATACTTTTTCTAATCTTTTTTTAATTTTCATAATTTATTTCTCATTTTTGGAAAGTTTTTTCATAAAGAAAACAAGCCTAGGAAAACTCCTAGACTTGTTTGATTTCATTATTTAGCTGGTGTATTAGATGTTACTTCTAATTGGTACAATTGAGCTTTAGAATCTTTTGTTGCAATTGAAGTATCGTAGTATTTCACACGTTTGTTAACGGCTGTTACGCTGTCCCCTACTAATGTTGGGATTAAGAACGCTTTGTCTTTAGCGTATGCTTGCCATTCTTTGTAGAACTCTACGTTCTTAGCTTCATCAAATGCCTCTGTTGAAGAGATTTTCTTCATGATTGCAGTACCTTCTTCGTTTACATAACGAGAGAAGTTGAACTTAGCAGTTTCACCGAATAAGTTCGATGGGTTTGGATCATAACCCACACCCCATCCAGCTGCGAATACATCAATTTCTGGATCATCTGCTTGGATTTTTTCGTAGAAGTTATTCGATTCGATTGTACGACCTGTGTAAAGCTGTACGTCTAATCCAATTTCTTTCCACCATAATAAGTATTGTTGCACTAATGATTCATTGGCATCATCACGAGTACGTGCAGCAAAGTTGATTTGTAATTTAGAACCATCTTTGTTTTCACGAATTCCGTCGCCGTCTACGTCTTTATATCCAGCTTCATCTAATAATTGTTTCGCTTTTTCTGGGTTATATGTGAATCCTTCTTGTTCAGGATTATATACGTCTTTGAAGAATGGTAAGATGATTGAGTTTGTACCATAGTTTAATCCGTTATATAAGTTTTCACCGGCTGCGTCGATGTCTAATGCATATCCCATCGCTTGACGTAAGTTTACATCTGCCATTTTCGCATTTGGATCTGTAACGTTTTTACCTTGAGTCTTGTCGTATTTACCTAAGTGGAACGCAATATATTCATAAGAAGGCGCGAATGCACTTACGTAACTTACGTTTGTTAAATCTTTAAATGCTTCGTATTGAGCACTTGGCATTGTAGCGATATCGTAGTTACCAGCCTTCATTTCTGAAACAATTGTATTTGGCGACACAATTTGCATGACTACTTTTTCTAATTTTGGGCGACCTTTGTAGAAGTATTCGTTCGCTTTCAATGTTACAGATTCCCCTGCAACGACTGATTCAATTGTGAAGGCACCAAGACCTACTACTTTATCTCCACGAACATACTCACTTTGTTCCCATTCTTTAACTGGGATATCTTTAAAGATATGTTTTGGCATTGTGTATGCTGGGATTGCACCACCGGCTAATTGCATTGATGGTAACATTTTTTCAAAGTGAAGTTTCACTGTGTAATCATCCACTTTTTCAACACCGGAGATTGAGTCAGTTTTTCCTTCGTGGAAATCTTTCATCCCTACAATGTTTGTGTAACGGTCGTTGTAACGAGTACCTGTGTAGTCTTTGTTACCGATCGCTTCGATAGCGAAGATATAGTCATCGATTGTAAATGGTTTTCCATCTGACCACTTATAATCTTTAGAATTTAGTTTAATTGTTACTGTTTTTCCTTCAACGTCAAATTCGATAGAAGCTAAACCAGTATTTGTTAATTTACGGTTTTCATCGTATTCAAACATTGATTGGTCAACTTGACTCGCAATTGTTGAATCTGTTGTGTTTGATGCTAATTCATCGATGAAGATTCCACTGAACTTCGCAGCCGATACAAGGGCATATTTTAATGTTCCGCCTTCAATTGCTGTTCCTTCATGAGTCACTTCTGAATTGAATTTTGATTTTGAAGCCACTTTTGATGCTTCTGAAGAAGTGCTACTGTTATTGTTTGCTGAACCACATGCTGCTAATGTTAGCGCTGCTGCAGCTGATAAGAATACTAAACTCTTCTTTTTCATATTTCCTCCACTCTCAGACACCCGATTCAACTTTCTTTTTATGTTGAATTGTCTGACAAATTAATACTTGGTGTTAATTCTAACATAATTTTAATTTTTTGCAAGCAAAATATCAAAAATCACTTTTTTATGTTAGTTATTATATTCAATACTCAAGCATTCAGTAAAATTAAAAAAACATAGTTATCATGAATCAGTAAAAAAATCCAGACACATTAAAAAGTAGAGAACTCAAAGTTCCGAGTTCTCTACTTCACTAATTAGACGCCTGGGACAAATACAAAGTCTACTACTAAATATACATAGACTACTATTTGCCTTCTCTATTGTTCGCTGCAATCATACACGTTTTACTCCTTGGATAAGTACAAACCTTGTAGGCAGATGGGCAGTATTCACTGCAGGAACCTGTCGGTACTGGTGTAAATGTAGGACAATAATATCTTGTACTTGGTTGAGCTGTTGGGCGTTCTCCTTCGGAAATTTTAATTTCCAAGTTGAAAAGATCATCCATTTTATTTCCCTCCTTTCTTTATAATAATGTTTTACATTTAAAAAAATGTCAGAAAATGATAAAACGAAATCCAACTAGTTGGCAAAAAGTTGACCCACTCACTTGTATTAATGATTGAAAGAAAATACCCTAACTCTATAATATTGGTTATTAACGATTTCTTTACAATCTTTATCTTGGCCATACCATAAAAAATAACTACTATTACAATAGATTGATATAGAATCATAGGAATAATAATTTCCCTTAGCGAAATAATATTCCAACTTCCTTGAATTTTGCTAAAAACAGTAATAGGTATTACAAATATGGACTCTTGCAATAACACTCTGCAAAACAATTCAAGTAATAAAATATAGAAAACAGATGGTATTAAGAATAAATGTGAGAGATAATTCCACAGCCTACTCTGATTAATTTTATTAGAAGATACTGGGATTACTCTATAAAGTTTCTCTTTTCTATCATTTATCTCCATTTCTCTGTTAATAAGTACTACACATATTAACAATAGAACACTAATAAGCAACAGCCTTATAGCCATCTCCAAAAACGGGGCTACTTTGTTATACTTTTTAAGGTTGATGTTGTGTTCTATTAGATAATCCGTTATTTTTGCAGACTTTTCTACACCTGCTTTTAGAGCTGCAATTCTTTCCCTCATTGTTTCAGGCAATACATTTAATAAGCTATCAACACTTTCAACCCTCTGATTATTAAATTCTCTTAATTTGGAATAATTATCATTACGGTACGCAATATACAAATTACTGATTAAGAAGTTGAAATGTTGCACTTGTTCTTTAAGTTCATCGCTAATCGTCTCTCCACTATTTTCAATATCCGTTAGATTTTGCAATACTATTTCCTTAATTTGATAATCTTCTTTCAGAAATATAGCATCAGTTCCGACACTTGATTCAAATAGAAACAATCCACTTAACAAAAGTAAGACAAATCCACAAAATATTAGTGTCGGCTTGTATATTAGTTTATGTACCCATTTACTTATTCCCATATTTACATCTCCTATCTTGTTGCTTAATGATTAAGATTAGCAAAATAAATAGCAAACAAATATACATAAATATACTCTTGCACGCATCCATAAAACTAAAAGGATAATTATAGATTAGTGATTTATTTCCATTTAGCGCAGGCACAGTATCAATATAATAAATCGGACTCAACGCCGGAAAATGTTTGTACATTGAAGAGTGAATCATCATTCTTTCTAAAAAAAGTACAAATAGTATTAGAGATGATGAAAAAACTTTAGATTTTGTGATTTGAAATAGGATGGTGGCCATCATTATAAACAATAAATCTAGCAAGAATACAATAAATAAAATAGGAATCATGAAGTTGAACACTGAAACGCTTGTTACTTCATTATTAACACTAAAGATTACAATTGATGGAACTATATGTGGATTAATAGCTTTGGTAAGAAGTAACATTACAAAAAAAAGTATCGCAACGAAAACTTGCATTCCAAATACTAAGCACGTAGAAATCAGTTTTTTCTTAATTTGATACGAAACAAAGGATTTAGGTATAGTTCTCCAAATAGAATCTTTCACCTCAAAACGTAAAATAAGGTCCATCATTAGTACTACTATTAGAAATAAAATCAGAAAGAAATTAGAAAACAAGTTATTTTCGCCAATTATTTCATAAAAATCACTTTTTAGCACATTAGAAAAAGACAACTCTTTGAGTTTGGAATTATAAAATTCCAATTTATGATAGTCTCTAATGAAAATTCTCTTCACATTCTCTTTAGCCGTCTTAAAAGGAACATTATCTACTTCCATTGCAATACTTCCGTACCCAAAAAATTCTGGATAGTTATCATATACTGTTTCTCCATATTTAGCAGCATTTCTAGAATATTTTAAATAATCACTTAGATTATTGTCTAGTAAACTTTGATTAGCTAGATTAACATTATGAATAAACTCATAATATTGTTGATAATCCTTTCCCCTCTCTCCACCTGAGCTTCCCAAGTTTTCAACCCGTTTATTTATTTGTAAAGTCATCAATGCGCCATTTCGATTTTCTTCCATAATTTCATCATCAGTTTTAATTTTAGGAAGAATTACCACAATCGCCATAATCAAAAAAATCATCATTCTCTTTAAAAGAGTTTTCCAATCAAACATGATTTTCCATATGAAACTAAGCATAAAAACCACCCCTAACCGTACAGGCTTCTATAAATCATACTGATTTTTTCTCTTCCCAACGATATTGAAGTGACTCCAGAGTTTTCTTCCAATAATCCATCCAAAATCATCTTTATTTCACTATTATTTTGAGGAGAAAAAACAATTTTATTGTCAGCTAACAACTCTACCGGATATGGTTTCTTATAACGATTCAAATGTAAGTCATCAATAAATTTTACTACCAATTTCTTATTACGGTTGAGATCAACTGCTTTTACATCAATTAATTTACCATCTTTCAAAAAGAGTACACGATCATAGCATTCATCAAGATTTTCTAACAAATGGGAAGCTAAAAGCACAATATTCCCGTTATTCTTTAAATCAAAAATAACAGATTCAACCTTTTTTACATTTTCTTGATCTAAACCGTTGAGAACTTCATCAAACAAGTACACTTCCGCGCCACTAATCAAACATAAAGCTAAACATAACTTTTGTCTCATTCCCAAGGAATATACACTTACCTTCTTCTTGACATAACTACTCATTCCGAGTAGTTCTTCAACTCGAATGATATCTTTTTCCTTCTTCCCCCAGCTGGATGCAAATAGTTCCATATGATCACGACCAGTTAATTGTTCATATAAATCCATCGGCTCTAACATTTTGGTTACAATAGCCTTATACTTGATATTCATTCCCGCATTTAACCCACTATACTGAATCTCACAATTTGGAGAAACAATATTTCCAGCTATGATATCCATTAGGGTACTTTTTCCATACCCATTAGGTGCTACTATACCAACAATCTCACCTAACCCAATTTCAATTTTATTTTTTAAAAATATAGGATTAGATGGAGTATATGAAAACTGTTCAATATTTATTTTTAGAAATTTCGTTTTGTCCATCTTGATCCATCACCTTTCTTCTAATAAGAATTTTTTCGTACAGAGCATAAATCTCCTGTTCTGGAGGGATTTGAAAAATACTAAATCTATTGATTAACATATGAAACATTGAAGTCATTATCTTTTCTGGTTCCCCTTCAATATTCTTTGCGTATTTCATCAATTTATCAATCGCGATTTTAAGCTCCGCATGAAATCTATAACATTTTCGAGTATTTAACATTTTCTTTAAATTATTTCTAACAGTTTCGAACGTTCTGTGTTCATGTAACTCTTGAAGTACTCTTATCAATTTCTCTTCTTTAATTTGAAATACATCGGACAACATATCAAAAATATCAAATATAATATTCAAATACTCTACTTCAGAATATTTTTTCTTATTCAACTCCGCAATTAAGTTACTTTCTTCACAAAAATAATTATAAACGATTGGACTATATTTTTCTCCTCCATAACGATTAATTTCTGGAAAGAACTCATCAATCACTATTTGACTAATACTGATTCTATCCCTTAAAAATAGTTTTAATTCTTCTACAAATTTAAAAGATGCATAACAATCTCTAAGTTGGAATCGAATTCTCAAGTGGAATTTTGGATCACTATAAACTATAAAGAATAATTTAAATTTAAAATCTCTACTTTCAACGAATTCATAGATTATATCTAGTGTTCTATTTACATATTCCTTCCTTAAATAAATTTTCATCGACAAAGTATTATTATCAATTTTATGAGGTTTACTTTTAACAGGAAATATTTTATCCCCTGATCTTAAGCGTTCATTTGTGTTAAGTATATGAAATGTATAATCTATACTTTCCATTTCTGTTATATTCTCAATCGCTTTACCGCAAAAATATTCCTCTCCCCAAAGAATATTCTCAGATTCTCTTTTATTTAGCTGTTTAAAAATTTCAATTAAGTCAAGTTCGTTTTCTAAGTCTAATACAAGCATCACATTTTCAAGTTCAATCTTTATAAAACGTGGAACATCAAACTCTTTTTTCCATTTATTTACTGCAGATTTAAATTCATTAAATGATGATAAACTTTCAACACCTAGTATCTGCTTACTAACAGCAAACTTTGCAGGTGCCAATATGATATTTCGATATCTAATTCTTGGTATATAAAAATTGAATCTTTTTTCAAGTAAATGAAATAGAGAGAAACTACTATTTTCAAGTGCGTTACTCATTAAAAATAAAAATTGACTTATCCTTCCCATATTTAAAACATTTAACGAGTCTAATTGGCCAACTCCAACATTCTTTAAAGTTTTATTATTAATTAAAGTAATGTCCCCATCTACTAAGGTTACTGAAATATCCTTAAAAAATAATTCAGCATCATTGGATTGAGTATCAATTGAAATGTTATTTTTAAATATGGGAATAGATAATCCAAGATTATTTGAAGGAGATATAGAATTAACTACAGAATATCCCACTATATCCTTATAACGTTCTTTTAAATATGAATCTACTATTTTTGAATCATTAAATAAATACAAGAATCTACCCATTAATGAACACACTTGTCCCCCCGATAATCTATTTTCAAATTCGACAATGTCTTTTCCGTTAAATTCATAAAATTTTAAAGTCAAATCATAGTTAATATCCAGCTTTTCTCTTCTTTTTTTAGAAAGCCATTCAATATAATCGTCTTCCAAAACAAGCTCTTTTTCTTTTCTTAATTGTGTTCTTTGTAGACGCAATTGTAAGTCTCCCAAGATAGACTCAATATCTTCTTCTTCACTCTGTTTTGGTAGTATATCTAATTCTTGAAGACTAAAATCAGAAAACAAAAGCTCGGTGAGAGGGATAAAATCAAATTCACTATATCGTTTTTGAATAAAATTAACGATATTGTTGTATGGAATATCATAATTATTTTTAAACATAAATAACTCAATAACATTACTTGTTCTCTCTACATTGTTTTTAAATTCCACAGGCAACTGTATTTCTGAAAACAGTGTATCCGCAAACAAAACCGGTTGTTCATTCAATAATGACTGCGCATGGACGTCAATTTGTTTAACCCTTCCCAAGGTTTTATTATTTTCCTCATTAAATGATTTTATTAATTTTTCCAAATTTAACAATTTAATAAATAATTCATGCTGACTTAAACCAATATTTTCTAACTCTCCCACTAAAATCGGCAAATGATCTTTAAATGACGTTTCATTTCTTAATGTTGAAATCAAAAAACCTTCAGCTAATAATTTTTTTATATAAGACTCTAATTTCTCTTTAAATAAGCCGTCGTCTTCTTTTTCATAACTTTTAAGTAACAAATTAACAATTAACTCTATTTTAATTGGTTTCTCTGTTACATCTACTATTTTTGACAACAATTCAGTTCGCTTAATAATTTTATATTGTGGTTCTCCGCTTGTTATAAACGGACATAATACATGATAATATTCGCCTTCTTGAGTTAAATTAATATTATGATAAACATAAAGTTTACTAAAAACCAAAGAATCATTTTCAATCAGCTGCACTATCTTGTTTACCCAATTTGAATCAACATTTAAATATGGTGTAGCAATAATTTCTTCTGATCTTTTTTCTCCAAACTCTCCCTTACCTACTCCTGAAAAATACCCAAAAGGAGTATTTCTAAAACAGCACCTAGAAAAATATTTATGTAATATTTCTTCACTTTTTTTCAATTTTTCTTCCACCATAAATATTGATTGGTATAGAATAGGTGAATTTAAATAAATAGCCAATTGAAATTTTTTATTATCAATTATCATATTATCAGAGAAAGAAAAATACATACTCGGTGTAAACAACGATTTTCTAAAGAAAAATTCATCATGAATTTTTTTCATTCGAACCCCTCCTTACGAATTCTGCATATTCATGATTGTCTTCTATTAATTGCTGATGAATTTGTACATTATTTACAATTTTATTTGATATAAAAATTACTTTATCTTCTGGTCTTAAATTTTCAATATTATGATTTATTATAACTACTATCGAATTTTTACAAAGTTTACGAAGTATTGTTATTATTCTCTCTTTCGAGAATAAATCCTGCATCGATGTTGGTTCATCAAACAAATAAATCTTTGCGTCTCGTGATAAAGCTCTAGCAATCGCTAACCTTTGCCATTCCCCTCCCGAAAGATTAACACTATTAGAAAACCATGTCCCAAGTCTAGTTCTTTCCTTTTGAGGTAAAGAATTAACTTTTGTTTTTAGGCCAACCTGACATAAAATTTTTGAAGTTTCAACACTATCTTTCTCCTCGGTAGAAAAATATATATTATCAACAACATCCATCTCTAATTCAGTAAAATCTTGAAACTGTACCGAACAATAATTCAATAATTGTTCACTTTTTCTAACTATTCTATCATCTAGGTATATTTCTCCTTTTTCTAATTCATACAGCCCACATAAACACTTAATTAAAGACGTTTTCCCCGCACCATTTTCACCTACCACAAAATAGACATTTCCTTCTTCTAAATCGAGTTGAATTTCTTCAAGTATTATTGTTTCCGAACATTTCACACTTCCATGAATTATACTTATTTTTTTAAACGACTCAGGATTAAAATCATCTCGACTATTTACTTCTCGTGAATCAAGAAAATCAAACACTTCTGTTAAGAGTAGTTTTTTCTCGTTAAATGTAGTAATACTTGACAACATACTTTGACTAGCCCCTAAATATTTATTAACAATTTGAATAGTAGCTAACAAATCTCCTACATTAAAGTTTCCGTTTGAAGAAAAACGAATTAATACATAAATAACAATTATAATATTATATACTTGCCATAATCCTGTTTTTTTTAGACTATACCAAAACAAATACTTTTCATCACTAAAAAATTTCATTATATTTGATTTTATTTTCTTTACAATTTTGTTAACACCGCCGAAGACTTTTAATTCCTTAAAAGATTTATTCTGCGTTATCAAAAAATTGTAATACCAATTTTCTTTTCTTTGTTCTGTCTGTAAAAAATCAATTTCATAATTTTTTTTACTTACATCTATAAATTTTAATGAAGAATACGCTGATACTATACATAAAGGGAAAATCAAATTAGTATCAATTTTTATAACATAGATAACTGAAACAAATAATACTATTGAATTAATAATTATCTCTAGTACAAAATTAAGTGTAGTATATATTGTATTTGATCCAAAACTGCAGATCCTCCGAACCTTATTTTGAACATCTGACTCTTCAAACGAAGATAAACTTAAATAACAAACCTTCGTTAATATTTCCTCAGTAAAACTTAGTTCGATTTCCGTTCTAAAATGCATAATATTGTATTCTGCTATTTTCCCACAAATTAGTTCTAGAATTAAAGCAAGTGTATAAATAAATATTAAATTATACAGTTCGTTAGATGTTGATAACGATTGATTAACAGATATTAAATTAACAATTTTTTGCATTAAATATATTTGAATTAGTGGCAACAAACTTCTACTACAAGATAGAGCAAAATGTACGTTTGCTTTTTCTGCCCCGATTTCTTCTTTTCCATCCCCACTCCGCCCACCGAACGAAAGCCAAGGCCGATCACCATCCGCCGTCCCCAAAACGCAAATCCATCTTCCTCAAACGCCATATTCGGCAGCATCCGCACGACTTCGAATGGTAGAAACGACGTAAATGAACGCGGAGGACACAGAATATTAGAAATAAGTTTGGTCATCTCATCCGAACATTGTACTTTTGCACACGGTAATCAACGCCAAGACCACAAGGAGAGATGCCGGAGTGGTCGAACGGGCCGCACTCGAAATGCGGTGAACGGGTAACTGTTCCGGGGGTTCGAATCCCTCTCTCTCCGCAAAATGGCTTCAAGATGACTTCAAAATGGTCGTCAAAAAAGCCTTCAAAATTAGCGTAAATCGTTGTAAGACTTATACTTACAACGATTTTTCTTTGTATATAAGCCTACACAGTGACGGCTAAACCCTAGGTTTTGATAGTCATCATTCGGTCAAATTCTGCTACATAAACTGCTACACAAAATAATGCTACAGAAAAAGTGTAGCAGTGAAGGCAAAAAGAAGGGCAAAATGAAGGCAGTAACGCAATCTCTTTCAATGTATTAGTAATTAACTTTGTAGCCAAGTGCTACACTAAAGAATGATGCATTATGAGACAATCGTTCAAGGTGTCCTTCTACCTACGCTCTAACTATGAGAACAAAGAAGGCAAATCGCCTGTCATGCTCCGTATCTTCCTTGGAGGAGCAATGAGTAACTTAGGGTCTACCAAGATTTTTGTAGACAAGTTGCAGTGGAACAACAAGACTAGCCGACAAAAGGGACGTTCTTCCGAAGCTCTTGCTGTCAATGCCAGTCTTGATGCCATCTCCACCAATCTCCACAACATCTATCGCAAGTACGAAGATGATGAAAGTATCTCGCTTGACAAACTTCGTGCTGCCTACCTCGGGCAAGCCAAAGAGTACACAAGTTTTCTTCCAGTCTTTGATAAATTCATAGACGACATTCGTCAACGTGTGGGGCACACTATTAGCAAGGATAGCTTGCAGAAGTACAGCGTCTTGCGCAAACACTTTGCAAACTTCCTTCTCCATAAGTATAAGCGTAAAGATTTAGGGCTAACTGAATTCACGCCAGCCATTGTGCAAGATTTTGAGCTATACCTCACCACCATTGCCGCTTGTGCCTACAATACTGCTGTGAAAAAGATGAAGACCTTGAAAACAATTACGATTTATGCCCTCAAGCGTGGTTATCTTCTCCAAGACCCATTCCTTGATCATCATTTTCACCTCAATCCTGTGGACAGAGGTTTCTTGACAGACGAAGAAATACTTTGCATTGCCAATAAAAAAATAGAGATTCCCCGTTTGGAGCTTGTACGTGATCTCTTCATCTTTTCCTGCTTCACTGGATTAGCCTACATAGATGTCGCCAATCTTCGCAGAGAGCATCTCGTGATGATGGACGGCAAAGCGTGGATTATGACACGCAGGCAAAAGACAAATATCGAGAGTAATGTGTTGTTGCTCGATATCCCCAAGACCATTATTGCCAAATACTGCGACAATCCCAATTATCCTTCACGTGAAGGCAAGCTTTTTCCTATCCTTTCTAATCAAAAGACGAATTCGTATCTCAAAGAAATTGCCGATATTTGTATTTAGCCGTTCTATAATAGGAATATATATACGATACTCTTCTACATTATCGGCATAACATACAGGCAATCCTTTAAAACGAGTCAATACAATCTCCCCAATTTTATTGTTTACTATTGTGGTAGCAGTAGTTTGATTCATAAGTAGATTTATTTGAGAATACCAGCATTTGTATCCTTATTATCTAGCTCTACATCTTGAGCCTTTGATTTCAAACCATGATCCCACCTCCACGAGAAAGTAAGGAGAATATGGTTACCCGCTTCAGGATTGCGTTGATATGACGTCTTTCGCACAACATTATTCGTTGTTATGACACTACTATTCGTTCCAGTAGGTTGCAAAGGTTGCTCCCATACTAATCCTACTTGATAGCTCTTCCACTTGTACGTCGCGCTAAGAGAGCTAGCGTATTCATTGTACCAAATACTCTCAGCGTGTAGAGCATTGTAGCGACTACGTATGTTAGCCGAGAGATAAAACTTACCTAAATAACTCTCAACTCCCAAATTGCCAAAGAAAAAACCACGGCGATTATTGTAAAGTTCGCTATCAGCGTGGTAGTGAATGTAACTTCCCGTGCCACTCAATACTAGTTTATTTTGAAATAACGTATAGCGCAAATATGCCGTCAAAACCCATTGTTTGAAATCACGTTGATTTCCGACACCATTGTCAAAAAAGACGTGTCCATTCTCTTCTTCCGTACGAATTAGGGTTGGCATAATTGCATTTTTATTGTACCCATATGTCCCTAGCAACATAGCATAGCACTTTTGATTGTAATAAGCCAACGTTAGCGAATGCTCAATGTGATTAAATGGCTTCAAACTAGAATTTCCCACGCGACGCTCCCATTGGTCAATCTGGTAAGCTGCATTATTCATAGAACTCAGTGCAGGCAGACGAGATGCAAGGTTGAAATTATACCCCAAACTCAGATGCTGATTGATGGCATAGTCCAGTTTACCGCTTGGGCTAAACATCTGCTTGTGGTAACGATCACTTTGTTGTTTGTAATACTGATCTTCTATGGCCAAATTTGCACTGCCTGAAAATTTTTCCCATTGACCATCTAGCTGAACGTAGGCATTGGAACTGATGTTTATCATCTTTCCCTCGTTAGATACGCCACTCGTATAGTGGTTGTTTGTGTGCTCATAGAAGGAACGTATACCAGAAGTCAAACTTCCCCATTCGAAATCTTTGCTGTATCTCGCTTCTCCAATAACAGAAGATTTCTTTCCTTCCACACCATAGCTAGGTTGAAAACCATTATCCTCTTGGGTATAACGATAATCGTAGTCTGATTTGATAGATGTACCCACCGCATTAAACATAAGCATCTGCTCGTTAGGTAGATATTTCTTAAAATACAAGTTGAGCGCAGTTGAATTGTATTCGTCTCGATTATGGGTGTGATAAATATAGTCGTTCTTTCCGGTTTCGCGAACGAGGAACGATTTTTCCAGCTTAGGAGTACGATGCGATGTGATATAGCCTTGTACTTGAAACACGAAATTGTTTGGCTGTGTAAAATTGTATTTAACCGTTGTACCGTGCGTAGCCGACAGCGTACGCGTCAATAGAGTTTGTTGTTCAATCTTATGCCAAGAATTATTGGGTAAGAGGTATTGTCGTAATTCTTCCGACTCTTGGCGTGAATAGTTTTGGTAATCCTCATCTTGATTAACGGAGAACTGGGATTTACCACGAATGTAAGTGGCAAAGATATTGTTGTTTCCTCTCTTGAGAAGGATAGAATTGGTGGTGTTCATTCCCAATGATATTCCATTTCTAGCTTGTTTGAGCACGATATTAATTGCCATCGCGAGTTGATCACCATACCTCATACCTGGTTTACGTACGACTTCCACGTATCGTATCTGTTTAGGGTCTAACACAGCTACTTCATTGGCATCGGCAGGGATGTCATTAATCAATATCGCCACCCCGCCCGAAGGGTCAAGAGAGTTTATGGTGCGATTAAAAGGGTTAATATCCAATAGTGGAATGGGGAGTTTTTGTAATAAATCCAGTCCCCCTCCCGAGGTTTCTGTTTGTTGCTTTGAGGGATAGATAGCTTGCTTGTTTGCTGTAAAAACATTGCGACTGATACTAACCGTGGCTTCTTTCAGTTGCACACTCTGAGGAGACATTATTAGTGTGCCTAAGGATAAAGATGCTTCCTTGTTTACTTGTACTTCTGCAATGTAGTCTGTATATCCCATATGTGTGCATACAAGAGTGTAATTTCCCGGATTGACACCTTTCAGAATAAATGCTCCATCAGAAAGAGATTGTGTTCTTTCCATCACTTGTGCTCCCTCCAATGTGCGTATAGTTATATTTACGCCAACTATAGGGGTATTAGATGAGTCTTTTATAACGCCCTGTATATCTGCTGCTTGTAGACATATTGAATACAGGGTAGATAAGAGAATAATAGAAAATGTTTTCATTATAATAATGATTTAATTCTTTTGGTTATTGCGTTACATCTTTCGAACTTTTGATTCATATTCTTGAATAATTGTGTTATATTCCCCGCGCGAGTATTGCACTCCGTAACGTCGGAGTACCCAAACTCACTCTGTACAGAAATAAACGGCCATATGACAACTACTCACATGGCCCATTCCAGCTTTTCATTCTTGATGGAG
>ENA-OWNK01000277-OWNK01000277.1-metagenome-genome-assembly--contig:-NODE-277-length-24905-cov-22.784547_pt1 | contig 24905 bp, 20 predicted proteins | sample MGYA00245343_ERZ651121 | MGnify/ENA primary metagenome ERZ651121 (study PRJEB26857, sample SAMEA4031775) | metagenome | biome: human; feature: oral; material: saliva | place: Philippines | collected 2014... | reverse complement strand
CGCATCCGGGCGAACACGAATCACACGGTTCAGCTTCACCTCAGAAGCGCGGCCCTGCGGATCCCACGGACCCGAACCAATATCAAGGTAGTTCGAATCAGCGTGCTCACGGTTATTGTGGTCCTTGCTGGTCATCATCAGCGCCAGCAGGTACTCACCGTCACGACCCACCAGAAGCACCGGGCGGTCCTTACCCTGCGAGTGGTCCTCCTCGAAAGGGACCCACGTCCACACGATTTCACCCGGGTCAGCGTCGCCGTCCAGGGAGGGCGAGTACTCAAAGTTGATCATGTCACGGTAATCGCCCGGGTAATCCGAACCATTCGATGCGCCGGTCGAAGCCGGTGCGGAAGGCTTAGGTGCCGAGGAATTTGCCGCAGACTTTGCCGAGGAAGACTTCGGGGCGCTCGGCTTAGGCGCCGAAGAGCCGGAGGTACGAGCCTCACCCTGACGAGATTCGCGCTGACGAGATTCATCCCCGCGGGACTCACTCTTTTGGGAGGACTCGGCGCCGCCCTTAGACGCAGTAGCGTCGTTGAGGGCATCCTCTGCCGCCTTCTGCAGGAAGGGCAGCAGAGCAAAGAAAATTTTCTTCAGAATTTCGAGCATGGGCTCTATTATGCACTACAGGCGCGGAGGTAGAGCAATCGCCAAAACAGCCTGCTCCACAGCATACACCGCGTCCTGCGACTCGCCCTTCAGCTGGGCGTCCGCATCAGCCAGAAGCTGCACAATATGCGCCAACTGGGCGCCGGTAAAACGGCGGCCGTCACGCTGAGCCTGCTCAACCTGCCACGGTGACATACCCACCTCACGCGCCAGCTCGTTAGCGCTCATACGCACGTGGTGCACGCGCGCAATATTGCGGATGCGCATGGCGAGCGCGCCCAGCATGGGAATCGGCTCCGTGCCGGTGGCAAGGGAGTGGCGGAGCAGACGCAGAGCCTCCGGGGCGTTACCGGAAATCGCGGCGTCACTGACGCGGAACGCGGTGACTTCGGTGCGGCCGCCGTAGTAGCGGTTCACCGCCTCCTCGGTGATTTCGCCGGGCACGTCTGAGAGCAGCTGCTGGCATGCGGCGGCAAGCTCCGCAGTGTCGGAGGAGGCGGCAGTCAGCAACGCCAGGGCGCCGCCGGTAATGGGACGCTGGGCGGCGGCGAACTCCCCCGCCAAGAACTCGCTCTTCTCGCGGTCGGTCTTGAGCGCCTTGCAGTTGATGAGCACGAACTGGGAGCGCACCAGGTCGATGAGCTTCTTGCCGCGGTTACCGCCCGAGTGGTTCAGAATGAGCATGATGTCCGGCTCGGGGGCGTTCAGGTAGGCGAGCGTATCGGTCAAAAACTCGTCGCTCATGGAGGCGAGGTTCTCAACCTCAATAATCTTCGCCGAACCGAACAGGGAGGGCGAAGCGTGCAGGATCAGCTCCCCCGCCGTGTAGGTGGCGGCGTTAATCTGTACGCGGTCCACCTCCGGGTGGATGCTGCGGAACAGCTCACGCAGGCGTGCCGCGGCGCGGGAGGCGAAGTATTCCTCCGGGCCGTAGAGCATGACGGCGGGTGCCGGGGTGACGGTACGCCACGCGGTGTCGAGGGCGGGGCCGCCTCGGCGGGCGTAGCCTCGGGAACCACCACGCTGGGTTGAACGCTTACGCTCGGACACGCTTATCACTCGCCTTTATCTGCAGGGTACGGGCTGAACTCGAACCCCGCTGCGCACGGGGGTGTGGCGCGGGTAGAGTCTCGAGTATCCATCATAGCGTTTTCTTCTCGGGTGCCTCCTAGCGGTGGTTAGGGATAGTCGGTCAGGGCGAGTTGGTTAGGGGCGGGCGGGCTGATTGGGGCGCTGATAGGAGGGCGCGGTGCGCGGTACCACCCGCAAATACTGCCGGTGCGTGACCGCGCGGTAGCGGCGCGCATCCACCCACCACAGGGCAATGCTCAACGCCAGCACGCAGAGGGTACTACACACCACCGCCGGGACGTTCGAACCTGGCTCCCACGGGTTACCCGGCGCGTGCGCGGCAGTGTGTGCCGCCCACTCAATACCCTGCGCGGCAAGACCACCAGCACGAAGGCACAGATCCGCCAGAGTGGGCAGACCCAGCAGCATGAATCCGAGCGCCACCAGCCCGGCGAGCATACTCAGCGGCGCCAAAGGAGCCGCAACCAGATTTGCCGGAACCGAGTAAATCGGTACCTTACCGCTCATCGCCAGGATTAGAGGGGTGCACCACAGGGACGCCGCAATCGGCGCGGCGAGCATTTCCGCGCAGAACACCGGCATGACGCGCATGAGCAGGCGAATCAGCGGCGGGCCCAGCAGAATCAGCGCGGAGGTTGCCGTCACCGACAGGGCGAACCCCATATCCACGGCGAGGTGCGGGGCAGCAAGCAGACATATCAGCACCGTCGTTTGAAGCGCCGCCAAAGATTGGCGACCCGAACCGCGCAGCATCGCGTAAGCACCGAGCAGACCCATGGCGAGGGAACGAATCACGGAACCCTCCGTCTCCAGTAGCATGGCGTAGGCGAGCACCGCCGCAACCCCGCACAGCACCATGACGCGGTGCGGAATGGCGAGGGTACTCAGCCGATGCACAAGCGGCGGCAGGGCGTGGGCGTTTGGCGGGGTAGGTTGCTGTGGTCGGGAATGAGCCGCGCCTCTGCCCCGCAACCGCTGCCTCCAGGAACGAAGCAGCAGGTATGCGCTAGCGAAACGGTACGGGCGAATCGCCAGCACCAGCCGGTACGCACCCAAAAACACAATGGCAATATTCGCCCCGGACACCGCCGTAATATGGCTGAGCCCGCTGAGCTTATACTCCTCCCGCGCGGTGGAACTCATCAGCGAATCATCACCGTAGGCGGTGCCCAAAACCAGCGCCGCCGACTCCGTGTCGAGGGTGTCCAGGGCGCGGGTGCGCAACTGTTCCTTGAGCGTGGACAGGTACGGCTCCTCCGCAGTCCGGGTGGTAGCGTTCGACCCGGCACCGTATGCGGGCGCAGGCATCGGGAAAATAGTTGCGCCGCTCAGCTTCGCCGTGGAACCGTTGAACTCCACCGTGCCGAGGGCGGTCACCTTCATGCCCGGATAAATTGCATGCGAGCGCACAGTGCCGCTCCCCCGCTGCTTAGCCGCCGAGCTTACTTCCGCGCTCGCCTCCGAACTGCGCGCGGCGCCGCTCCCCCGCTGCTTAGCCACTGAGCTTACCTCCGAGCTCGCCTCCAAACTGCGCGCGGCGCTCTTTGCCGAACCGTCACGCCGGTACACGCGCACCCGCTCATTCACCAGCGCACGCACGCTCCGCCCCTGAATTTCCTCCAGTTTAATAACCACCAGAGTAGTTCGCGGATCCACGCGGCGAACCTGCTCCACCGTGCCATTCAGACGAAGCGATGCACCCTGCGCCTGCTGCAGCGTGGCGCGGGATGCATCCACCCCCGTAGCGCACAAAAGCACCGCCTGAACCGTCACAATACACGCCAGAAAAACCAGCTGACCCGTCGTGCGAAAGAGCAGGCTGTAGGGCATTGCCGCACGCGGCGGAAAGAAGAGTAGAATCGCCAGGCACCCCAGCAGGGCAATGAGCACGCACGCCAGCGGATGCACCACCCGCCACGTGCCCACGGTCAGCGCCACCGCGGTAAAAGCCCACAGCGCCAGCACCGTAAAACTCAGGCGAAAGTCCAGGTGAATGAGGCTTCCCTGGGCGCGCAGCTCCTGCTCGTCGCGGCGGGTACGCCACCGTTCAGCGCCGATACTCCAGCGGTAGCGGGCACGGCGATACGCCGCAGCCGCGGCCCCGGTGAGGCGCAAGGATCCGGGAAAGAGCGCCCGCTCCCCCGCCTGCTGGCAGTTCTGGCGGCGGTTCTGACTGTAGTTCTGTTGGCTATTCTGGCGATGGTTCTGCTGGGAGTTCTTTCTGGGCATCAGACCGTCACCAGCGGGCGCAGATTCTCCAGCATCGACGGACCAATGCCGGGCACCGCATCCAGCTCATCCACGCTACGGAAACCGCCGTGCGCCTCACGCCAGGCAATAATGCGCTGAGCCATCGCCGGACCAATACGCGGCAGACTCTGCAGCTCCTCGGCGGTGGCGGTGTTAATGTTCACCGGGGTTGAGCCCTTCTGCGCACTGCCCGAAGCGGTCAGCGTGCGTGCAGGCTGGGGCTGAGTACCGCCCTGAGATGAGCCGTTCTGTGCCGCACCATTCGCCGCGTTACCCTGACCTACATTCGCCGTGCCGCCATTGGGCTGAATCTGCGCCGGGGCGGCCGTCTCACCACGATGAGGCACATAAATCTGCACCCCGTCACTCAGCGTACCGGCAAGGTTCACGCGGTCCAGGTCAGCATCCGCGGCGGCACCGGAGGCGGCGGCAATCGCATCCACGGTACGACCCTGCGCGGGCAGCGTGTACACGCCGGGGTTGTTCACGGCACCCGCCACGTGCACCCGCACGGTAGCCTCACCGGAGGCGCCACCCTGCGCGGATTCACTCGGGTTAGCACTCGGCTGGGCGGTGGACTGGGCACCAGGCTGGGGGCTCTGCTGAGTTCCGGGGCTCTGCTGGGCGCCCACCGCCTGCACCGACTCGGCGGTAGCACTCGGGGAGGCAATCTGCTCGGCACGCGGCGCCGCCGAAAACTGGGTCACACCCCACACCACGGCAACCAACGCCAACACCGCCACCAGAAGTAGCACGCGCGGCGACAAGCCCCAACGGGTGCTGCGGGTGGTGCCGGGCTGATCAGCTTGCTCCCACTCCGCCCAGTCGTCCACCTCGTTCCAGTCGGGCTGCTGATCCCAGTCAGCCCAGCCATTCGACTCCGGGCGGGATGCCGCTGGCTGAGTGGTAGATACATGCTGGCTGGCAGGTACGGACTGGGCGGCAGGCGCGGGCTCAGCGGGTGTTTCTTCGGCAGGCACCTCTGCCGGCGTTACCTCAGCGGCAATAGCCAGCGGCACTGTGTCCTCGGCGTCCGGCGCGCCGTTCTTGCGGGCGCGCGGGCTACGGTAGAAGCTGTTCATCAGGGAGCGGGCGCTACGCTGCGCGCCGCCCTGCTGGGGTGCGCTATCCTGCACAGGGCTCTGTACAGCATTCTGGTCGGGGTTGGGGGTCATGCTCGTCATACCCCTACCCTAGGCTCACGCGCGCGAACGCACGAGCGCACACAAAGAGCCTGTGGATAACTCACCTCGCGCAACGCGAAAGGAGCCATCCACAGGCTCATTTTTGAAAAATATGCGGTTTTTATTCAAAAACAGCGGGTTGCGGTTTGTCACAAAGCCGTCACAAACACCTCAGCCACACGAGCTTCCCGCACCGCGTAAGACCAAAATCTAGCCTTCGCTTAGTCCTCGCGCGGAAGCTCAGTACCCGGAACGCCCAGCTCCGAAGCACGCTTATCAGCCATCACCAGCAGGCGACGAATACGGCCCGCAATCGCGTCCTTCGTCATCGGCGGATCAGCCAGACGACCCAGCTCATCCAACGACGCATGCTTATGCAACACACGCAGCTCACCGGCATAACGCAGATGATCCGGCGCCTCATGCCCCAGAATCTGCAGGGCACGCTCCACGCGGGCGCTCGCCGCAACAGCCGCCTGAGCGCTACGGCGCAGGTTTGCATCATCAAAATTCGCCAGACGGTTCGCGGTCGCACGAACCTCCTTGCGGGTGCGCGCCTCACGCCACGTGGTCAGGGTGCTAGTCGCGCCCATACGCTCCAGCAGCTGCGAAATGGTCTCGCCGTCACGCACCACCACACGGTCGGTGCCGCGCACCTCGCGTGCCTTCGCAATAATGTCCAGGCGACGAGCCGCACCCACCAGCGCGAGCGCCGCCTCCGGACCGGGGCAGGTAATCTCCAGGGAGGAGGAACGACCCGGCTCGGTCAGCGAACCGTGCGCCAAGAACGCACCACGCATGACTGCCTCGGCATCCTGCAGGGAGCCGTTCACCACAGCCGGCGGCAGGCCACGCACCGGGCGGCCACGCAAATCCAGCAGACCGGTCTGGCGAGCCAGCGCCTCACCGCCATGATCCACACGCACAATGTAGCGGCCACCTCGACGCAGACCACCACCGCTGACGCTGGTCAACTCAGAGTCGTGACCGTAAATCTCCGCAATGGTGCGGCGCATGCGGTGGGCGGTTGCCTCGTGGTCGACCTCAGACTCCACCACGATTCGCCCCGAGACAATGTGCAGGCCTCCGGTAAAACGCAGAATCGTAGAGATTTCTGCCTTACGAGCAGAGACTTTCGTTGCCTCGTAGTTGGCGAGTTCGTCCTTGACGAGCGTGGTTAATGCCATGAAAGGTCCTTCTGGGCGTAGTGTTTAAGTCTAAAAATCAGGAAAAGGGCGCACAAAACAGCCAGCTCAAGCAGCACGCCTGAGCCGCAAATCCAAGCCAGTCAATCTAAGAGCTCAGCTCAAACGCTTCGTTATACGCAGCCGCAAGCTTCAGCGGGTCGTGCACATTCGGCTGGGAGCTCGAACGCAGATGCGCCCACACAACCTTCGCACCCATCGCAGAAGCCTCACGCTCCAGTTCGGAACGGTGATCAGCCTGCATGTCAGCGTCAGCAATCACCGCGTCCAGGTGAAGCTTCGGGGCGTACTGGCGCAACAAATCCAGGTGCGTTGCCGGGGTGAAGCCGACCGTCTCCTTATCGTCGGAGAGGTTCATGACCACGCAGCGGCGCGCCTCCGTGCGGATAATCGCCTCACGCTGAGCGTCCAACAGCAGATGCGGCAGAACCGACGTACGCCACGAACCCGGACCCAAAACAATCCAGTCGGATTCCTCAATAGCGGAGAGCGCCTCCGGGCAAGGACGCGCATTTGCGGGAGATAGACCAATATCGTGAACGCGTTCCTCCTTCGAGAGGTTCACCTGGCCGACCACCTTCACACGCTCAATACCGCCGCCGTTATGCTCACGCAGCACGGTGCCGTAAATGACCATCGGATCCAGCGCCATCGGCAGCACGCGGCCGCGCGCATTCAGCAGGGCACCCGCCCAGTCCAGGCCGGCAACCGGGTCATCCAGCAGCTGCCAGAGAGTAGCAATCAGCAGGTTACCGAGAGCATGGTAATCCAGCGGGAACTCACCCTCATAACCTTCGGGTGCGCTAAAACGATGCTGCATCACATCACGCCACGTGCGACCCCAATCGGTGTCATCACACAGCGCAGAAAGCGCCATACGCAAGTCCCCGGGAGGGAGAATACCCATCTCCTCACGCAAACGACCCGACGAGCCGCCATCGTCAGCAACCGTCACAACAGCCGTCAAATCAGGCGTGACGTGGCGAAGCGCAGACAGGGAACCGTACAGCCCGTGGCCGCCGCCCATCGCCGTGACCTTCGGCGAACGGTGCGTGGTCTTCAACAGGCGCAACGCCTGAGTCGGCAGAGCCGGCAGGCGCGGAATACCCTGAGTGTCATAACTGGTCGAATGGGTGGACATAGTAATACCTCACATACCCGGAAGGAACGGTATGCCGGCCCCACGGGTGCGGGGCCGGACGGCGGCTAATGAATCACGACGCGGTGGTTGGGACGCGCCGGGAAAAACTTACTCGCGGCCTTTGTCGCGGTGCTGAACATTCACGTTCAGCTCACCGAAAGCAGAGAGACGACGAGCCAGTTCCTCCGTCACAGCCACGGAACGATGCTTACCACCGGTGCAGCCAATAGCGATGGTGGCGTAGTACTTGCCCTCACGGCGGTAGCCCTCAAGCACGGGGCGAAGAGCCGCAAGGTAGTTGCTGATGAACTCCTCGGTACCTGCGTGCTCCAGCACGTAGTCGCGCACCGGGGCGTCCTGACCGGTCAGGGGGCGCAGCTCCGGAACCCAGTGCGGGTTCGGGATGAAACGCATATCAGCCATGTAGTTAGCGTCCGAAGGCGCACCGTACTTGAAGCCGAAGCTCATCACGGTCAGGTTCAGCTTCTTATCCGCACCCTCAGCGAACATTTCACGCACGGTACGAGCCAGCTCGTGAACGTTCATGCCGGTGGTGTCAATGGTGCGGTCAGAAGCGAGGCGCAGACCTTCGAAGAGAGTGCGTTCAGCGCGGATACCGTCGAGGACGCGGCCCTCACCCTGCAGCGGGTGCGGGCGGCGCTGAGCCTCGTAGCGGGCAATAATGGTCTCATCCTTGGCGTCAAGGAAGAGCATGGAGAAATCAATATCGGACTTGCGCAGAGTCTCAATCGCAGCGGGAAGATCGGAGAACAGGGCGCGGGCGCGAACGTCAATACCGAGCGCCACCTTCGGAACTCGCGCACCGTCGCGGGTCACCAGCTCAGCCAGGGAACCGAGCATCTGCGGCGGGATGTTATCGATAACGTACCAGCCCTCATCCTCCAGTACATTTGCGACAGTACTGCGGCCTGCACCGGAAATACCGGTGATCACCAGAATCTGAGGGCGCTCCTCACTCTGGGCGGACTCTACCGTGGCGGGCTTGCTCTGATTCTCGGGCATGGTGCTTCTTCCCCTTCGACGCGAAATACTCTCTATGCCATGATACAAGACCTTTATCTGACGGTTCAGGGGTACGGTCAGAAATTTCACCAGTATGACAGAAATATGAGATGCTCCCCCGAGCGAACCCCAGAAGAAAGAAACCCGCATCACAAGTGCTTGCACATAATGCTCTCCAAGGGGTCTACAGAAGAAGGCGGGCAGGCGGCAGAGCCTGCGGGTGCAGCGGAGCCGGAAGGTATAGCAGATCCGGGGGTACAGCAAAGCCCGCACGATACCTCCCACAGGAGGCACCGTACGGGCTCCACGCTACGAACGTTTCGAACTATGAACGCTCCGCAACTTTACGCGGATGCGCCAGGTTGCCTTAGACAGAAAGCTCAGGCAGAAAGCTCCGGCAGGAAAGCCGCCACATGCTCCAACAGACGCACCGACAGCTCCTTCTTCGAACCGGAGAACACCGGCGCCTCATCGTTCAAAGTCGACAACAGCGTAATCGTGTTATCGTCCGTGCCGAAACCACGATTCACACCCACGGTATTGACCGCCAAGAAGTCCGTGCCCTTACGCTGCAGCTTCTCACGACCCAGCTCCAACGGAGTCTTCTCCGCCGAACCGGTCTCCGCCGCAAAACCAACAATGAGCTTCGGGCCGAGGGTGCTCTCCCCCGCCTCATGAGCCTGCTGGCGGCGCACAACTACCTCACGCAGAATATCCGGGTTACGCACCAGCTGAATTACCGGCGCATCCTCAGAATCGGCGCTCTTCTTAATCTTGAACTCGGCAAACTCGGCGGGCCTAAAATCAGCCACCGCCGCAGACATGATCAGCACATCCGCCGCCGCGCTCGCCTCAAGGGTCGCCTCACGCAGCTCCAGGGCGCTGACCACACGGGTCACCTGCACACCCTCCGGCGCGGGAACCTCAAGGTTCGCGCCAATCAGGTGCACGGTCGCGCCCAGGTCGCGTGCCGCCTCCGCGAGCGCCACACCCTGCTTGCCGGTCGAACGGTTGCCGAGGAAGCGTACCGGATCCAGCGCTTCACGGGTGCCGCCGGCGGTAATGACCACGAGGCGACCGGCAAGAGGACCGGTAGCGACCGCCGGGCGCTCACCCGCGGCCTCGGAGTTCTGAGCATCCTGGCCGGGTTCAACCTGCCCCAGCAGCGCCGAGGTCAGCGTTGCCGCACGTGCCGCCGCCAGACGCTCCTGCTCCGTGCCCGTGTACAGGGGCTCAGTCGGCGCGTAACCGGGCGTGTACACCGGGTGCACCTGACCCTTCGGGAAGCGCGCAATCACATCCAGAGCCACCGCGAAAATATCCTCCGGCTCAGGCATGCGACCGGGACCAGAATCCGGGCCCGTCAAACGCCCAATTGCAGGCTCAATCACGTGATAACCCCACGAACGCAGAGTCTGCACATTCGCCTGAGTCGCCGGATGCTCCCACATCTGGGTATGCATCGCCGGCGCCAAAATCACCGGGGCGTGCGTCGTCAACACCGTGGAGGACAGCAGATCATCCGCACGACCAGCCGCCAAACGAGCCAGCAAATCAGCGGTCGCCGGGGCAATCACCACAGCGTCAGCCTGTTCAGCCTGACGCACGTGGTTCACCTCCGGCACGCGGTCAAACACGTCCGTTGAGACGGGGTTGCCGCTCAGCGCCTCCAGGGTGGGAACACCCACGAACTTCGTCGCGTTCGGGGTGGGCATGGCGATCACCTCGTCGCCATTCTTCGCAAAAAGACGAAGGAGCATCGCCGCCTTGTACGCAGCAATGCCCCCTCCAATACCAACGATAATGCGCATGGTACGTCAAAGAATCCTTGTAGAAGCAGATTACTCAGCGGACTCGTCGAGGATAACCTCTTCGATAGCGATAACCTCTTCGCTACCTGCGGGGATGTACTCCTCCTCGATAGCGCCGGGGAAATCAGCCGCGCTGAAATCAATCACAGCGGACAGATCCTCGGGAATCGGGTAGCCGTCCTCGTCGAACTTTGCGCCCGGGCGGTGCTCCGCCACAACACGGTCAGCAATGATTTCACGCATTGCCACCGACAGGGACTTCTCGTTCGACTCAGCGTCAACCAGCGGGCCAACGTGCGCAGCAGTATTGTCCTGCAGGTTAGCGTAGTACGCGTTAATCTGGCGTGCACGGCGGGCACCGAAAATCACCAGGCCGTACTTGGACTCCGCCTTCTCAATCAGCGCGTCAGCGCTGGGGCTCACGATGCCCTCGGGAGCGACACCGTCAACGAAGTTGTAGTCCTCGTGTTCCTTGTTTTCGTTTGCCACTAAAAACTCCAAATAGCTTGATGGAATGTACGTACCGAACGCCCCCGCACACCGTTCGCGCTATGGCGCAAACCGGGCACGCTGAGGGCACGGTCAAAACTAAAGAACTATTCTACCCTCTCAACGGCTAAAACGCACGTACCAGCCCAGCCAAAAAGGTATCAGGCCAGTCAAAAAGGTGGGGGCTCCGAAGAAAACTCTTCGAAACCCCCACCCTTCACAACGCCTCACGGCAGAACTACAGGTCGGAAGAAACTCTAGCCCCACCGCAAACGCAAAGCATGCAGATTAGGCGGCGCCAATCAGCTCAGCAATCTCCTTCGCTGCACGCTCAACAGAGTCGTTGACGACCGTGACGTCAAATTCCTTCTCAGCAGCCAGCTCAATCTTCGCGGTTTCAAGGCGACGAGCCTGCTCCTGCTCACTCTCGGTACCTCGACCCACCAGACGCGACACCAGCTCATCCCAGCTCGGAGGAGCCAAGAAAATCAGGCGGGCATCAGGCATGGTCTCGCGAATCTGGCGAGCGCCCTGCAGGTCAATCTCAAGGATCACCGGGCGGCCAGCGTCCAGGGCCTCCTGGACCTTAGCGCGCGGAGTACCGTACTTGTTCTTACCGTGCACCACAGCGTACTCAAGCATCTGACCGTCAGCAATCATCTGGTCAAACTCTTCCATCGAAACGAAATAGTAGTGAGTACCGTCAACCTCACCGGGGCGAGGATCACGAGTGGTAGCGGAAACAGAGAACCACACGTTCGGGTAGTTCTCACGAATGTACTGGCACACCGTACCTTTGCCAACAGCAGTGGGGCCAGCCAGTACGGTGAGAGTCGGCTGAGACATAGCTTCCTTACTGCGCCTTCATCGGCTGAAGGCACGAGGTATTAGGACTGAGAAGACTCGGAAGACTGACCAGCAGTCTTACGACGTGCACGGTTCAAATACCGCGAATTACGGTTGAAGTACTCCACCATCTTGCGACGCTGGTGTACACCCAGGCCGCCAAGGCGGCGAGTCGGTGCAATATGAAGTTCTTCAATGATGCGTTCAGCTCGAACGGCACCAATGCCCGGAAGTGCGCGCAACATCTGCCCCACCGGCATTTTAGCCAGTGCAGGGTCGGAATCGACCATGTCGAGCACCTGACGTACGGAAAGTTCACGATCACTCAGTGCACGCTTAATTTCCTGGCGGTGTGCTCGGGCAAGTACTGCCTTCTCGCGGGCGGAGGCGCGCGCATCTTCAGTTAGCGGAGTCAGCGGCATGGTTGGGTCCCCCATTTCTGCGAGTTATAGAATTTTACTTATCAACTAATGTAACACGGATAGCACGAGAACCCCCGTTCTACCCGCGGCACTCACCCTCGCACCAACAATGCGTCTACGCACGTCAGCACGTAAATATCAGGGAGTACCCCTATAGCATAGCGGAGTATTCGCCCTATCAAAAGTGGAGCCATGCACGCATCTCATAGAGCAGGCGCACTCCCCGACTATAGAGGTGAGCAAACTCGCATCACGCTGAGCTCCTCAGCCCCCGCAATACACGCAAAAGGGGCGCGCGCCCCGAGCAGACTCTCAACAGAATCCACCCGGAGCACACGCCCCTCACGCAACACGCGAACTATGCGCCGCGAGCCGCCAACAGGTCATCACGAGCCGCCTGCGCAGCCTTCGCCAAACCCTCAACCGACGGGCCAGCAGCCAGCACGCCACGGCTGGAATTCACCAGCACCTGCGACTCAACGCCAGCAAACACGCGGTACAGATCAGCCGCCGAAGCGCCCTGCGCACCATAACCCGGCGACAGGATCGGGCCGTTGAACACGCTCAGGTCAATACCCAAATCGACCAGCGCCTGACCAACGGTCGCGCCAACCACCAGGCCGCACGGACCCATCTGCTCCCACTGGCGGGAAGCATTCTCAGCGGTAGCCGCAGCGATAATACGCTTAGCCACAGCGCCCCCAGGCTCGCCGGAATGACCAGGCTCCGATGCGCCCACGTGCTGAACGCTCTTACCTTCGGGGTTCGAGGTCAGCGCCAGCACGAAAGTGCCGCGGTCATTTTCATCCGCCAAATCCAGTGCCGGACGCAGCGACTCAAAACCCAGGTACGGGCTCAACGTCACCGAATCGGTACCCAGCGGCGAGGAGGAGCCGAGCCACGCATCCGCGTAAGCCTTCATGGTCGAACCAATATCGCCGCGCTTAGCGTCAGCAACAATCAGCACACCATCAGCGGCAGCGCGGGCGAACAGCGCCTCCAGCACAGCAAGACCAGCCGAACCGTGACGCTCAAACAGCGCCACCTGAGGCTTCAACGCCGCCGCAAACGGGGCGCAGCCCTCATAGACCGCCTCAGTAAAAGCAGCCAGGCCGGTAGCGGAGTCCTCAAGACCCCACTGCTCCAGCAGGTTCGGATGCGGGTCAATACCCACACACAGCGGGCCGCGCTCCGCCATCGCCTTCGCCAGACGATCACCAAAAGCAGCGGACATTACGCCTCGCCACCCTCGGAACGTGCATCCACAGCGGCAGCCAGCTGAACGCCGTGCTCCTGCAGGCTCATGATGTCCCAGCTGTGCTCACGCAGAGCATTAATCGCCTGAACAGCCGCAGCGAACTCAGAAATGGTGGTCATGACCGGGCAGCCCACCGAAACCGCAGCGGCACGAATCTCGTAACCATCGCTACGAGCAGCACCACCGGCGGGGGTGTTCAGAATCAGGTCAATGTCACCGTTGCGGACCATGTCCACAATCGAGTGGTCGCCATTCGCCTCAGCGAACTTAGAAGCCACCAGCACCGAGTTCAGGCCGTTACGGCGCAGAATCTCAGCGGTACCACCGGTCGAAACGATCTCAAAGCCCAGCGACTCCAGCATCTTCGCGTAAATAATGACGTTACGCTTATCGTGGTTAGCCACCGAAATGAACACCTTACCGGAGGTCGGCAGCGGCGAACCAGCACCAGCCTGAGCCTTCGCGAACGCGGTGTCATAGTGCTTATCCAGACCCATGACCTCACCGGTCGAACGCATCTCCGGGCTCAGCAGCGAATCCACCACAACACCCTCGGGGGTGCGGAAACGAGCGAACGGCAGAACCGCAGCCTTCACAGCAATCGCAGTCTCCTCAGGCAGGGACGCGCCGTCCATGTTCTGCGGCAGGTAGCCCTCAGCCTTCAGCTCAGCAATGCTCTTACCCAGACCAATCAGCACAGCAGCCTTAGCCATCTGCACGCCGGTAGCCTTCGACACGAACGGAACAGTACGAGACGCACGCGGGTTCGCCTCAATCACGTACAGGTTCTCAGACACGTACGCGAACTGAATGTTAATCAGGCCGCGCACACCGGTGCCGCGAGCAATCTTCTCGGTAGCGTCCTTCACCTTCGCGATGATGTCCGGGCCGAGAGTAATCGGAGGCAGAGTACAGGAGGAGTCACCCGAGTGAATACCGGCTTCCTCAATGTGCTCCATGACGCCGCCCAGGTACAGCTCCTCGCCGTCGAACAGGGCGTCAACGTCAATCTCGATAGCGTCCTCAAGGAACTTATCAATCAGAGCAGGCTGCGAAGGCGAAACCTCGGTAGCGTTCTCCAGGTAGCGTGCCAGGTTCGCCTCATCGTAGACGATCTCCATGCCACGGCCGCCCAGCACGTACGAAGGACGAACCAGAACCGGGTAACCAATCTCATCAGCGATGCGCTTAGCACCCTCGAAAGTGAACGCGGTACCGTTCTTGGGCGAAATCAGGCCGCCCTCCTCCAGCACGCGGGAGAACTCGCCGCGGTCCTCAGCCAGGTCAATAGCCTCGGGGGTGGTGCCCAGAATCGGCACGCCCGCATCCTTCAGGGCACGAGCCAGCTTCAGCGGAGTCTGACCGCCCAGCTGAACGAATACGCCCATCAGACCGCCGGTACGACGCTCCGACTCAACAATCTCAAGCACATCCTCAAGGGTGAGCGGCTCGAAGTACAGGCGAGTCGAAATATCGTAGTCAGTCGAAACAGTCTCAGGGTTGCAGTTGACCATGACAGTCTCGTAACCGAGCGAACGCAGCACCAGCGAAGCGTGCACACAGGAGTAGTCGAACTCGATACCCTGACCGATACGGTTCGGGCCCGAACCCAGAATCATGATTGAGGGCTTCTCGTGGTGCGCAACCTCATCCTCCAGGTCGTAGGAGGAGTAGTGGTACGGAGTGAACGCCTCAAACTCGGCAGCACAGGTGTCAACAGTCTTGAAGACCGGGCGGATACCCAGAGCGTGGCGAACACCGCGCACAACATCCTCAGAAGAGCCGATAATCTCAGCAATCTGAGCGTCCGAGAAACCGTGACGCTTAGCCAGCTTCAAGGTCTCCGGGTCCAGGTGGTCGCGCTTAGCGTGAACCACGCCGGCAACCTCATTCAGCAGCACCAGCTGGTCCAGGAACCACGGGTCAATCTTGGTCGCCTCGTGCAGCTGCTCCACGGTAGCGCCAGCCAGCAGAGCCTGCTGAACCTGGTAAATACGCTGAGTGGTCGGAACCTTAGTCTTCTCAATCAGCTCAGCCAGCTCAGCCTCAGACAGCGACAGCGGCTTGAACGAGAAGGACGCACCCTTCTGCTCCAGCGAACGCATCGCCTTCTGCAGAGCCTCAGTGAAGTTACGACCCAGAGCCATAGCCTCGCCAACACTCTTCATGGTGGTGGTCAGAGTCGGGTCAGCAGCCGGGAACTTCTCAAACGCGAAACGCGGAACCTTCACAACCACGTAGTCGAGGGTCGGCTCGAAGGACGCCGGGGTCTTCTGGGTGATATCGTTCGGAATCTCATCCAGGGTGTAACCCAGGGACAGCTTGGTCGCAATCTTCGCAATCGGGAAGCCGGTAGCCTTCGACGCGAGCGCCGAAGAACGAGACACGCGCGGGTTCATCTCAATGACGATGATGCGGCCGGTCTTCGGGTCAATCGCGAACTGGATGTTACAACCACCGGTGTCCACGCCAACCTCACGAATCACGTTGATCGCGATGTCGCGCAGCTTCTGGAACTCACGGTCGGTCAGGGTCAGCGCGGGTGCCACGGTGATGGAGTCACCGGTGTGCACGCCCACGGGGTCGAAGTTTTCGATGGAGCAGACGACCACGACGTTGTCGTTGGTGTCACGCATCATCTCCAGCTCGTATTCCTTCCAGCCGAGGATGGACTCCTCCAGCAGGACCTCGCTGGTCGGCGAGTACTGAATACCGGCACCGGCAATACGGTAGAGGTCTTCCTCGTTGTACGCCATACCCGAGCCGAGACCACCCATGGTGAAGGAGGGGCGGACCACCATCGGGTAGCCCAGCTCCTTAGCGGCTTCCAGCGCCTCCGGCATGGAGTGAACAATCACCGAGCGTGCAGACTCGCCGCCGGCGCGCTCCACCACGCCCTTGAATGCTTCACGGTCCTCACCGAGGTTAATCGCCTCAATGTTCGCGCCGATGAGCTCAACATTGTACTTGGCGAGCACGCCGCGCTCATCCAGGGAGATTGCCGCGTTCAGTGCGGTCTGACCACCCAGGGTCGGCAGGATTGCGTCCGGCTTTTCCTTCTCGATGATCTTCTCAATCACCTCGGGGGTGATGGGTTCAATGTAGGTGGCGTCCGCGAACTCCGGGTCGGTCATGATGGTTGCCGGGTTCGAGTTCACGAGGATGACGCGCACGCCCTCCTCCTTCAGCACGCGCAACGCCTGAGTGCCGGAGTAGTCAAATTCCGCTGCCTGACCGATGACGATGGGGCCGGAACCGATGACGAGGACGCTATTAAGGTCAGTACGACGAGGCATTTATGCTTCCTTTGCAGTCTTGGTTGCGACCATCAGGTCGATGAAACGGTCAAAGAGGTAGGCGGAATCGTGCGGGCCCGCAGCAGCCTCGGGGTGGTACTGCACGGAGAACGCGGGGATGTCCTTACAGGTCAGGCCCTCAACCACGTTGTCGTTCAGACCCACGTGGGAGACCATGACCTGACCGAACTCGGCGTTCGGTGCGGTCACGTAGTCGCCAATCGGCGCGTCCACAGCGAAGCCGTGGTTCTGCGCGGTGATTTCAACCTTGCCGGTGGTCTTATCCATGACCGGCTGGTTGATGCCGCGGTGGCCGAAGGGCAGCTTGTAGGTGCCAAAGCCCAGCGCGCGGCCAAGCAGCTGGTTACCGAAGCAGATGCCGAAGAACGGGGTGCCCTTACGCAGCACGCCCTGCAGCAGCTCAACCTGCTCGTCAGCGGTTGCCGGGTCACCGGGGCCGTTGGAGAAGAACACGCCGTCGGGGTTGTAGGAGTAGATGTCCTCGAGGGTTGCGTTTGCGGGCAGCACGTGCACGCGCACGCCACGCTCAGCGAAACGCTGCGGGGTCATCGACTTAATGCCTAGGTCCAGGGCGACGATGGTTGCGACCGGGGGTGCGAACCAGTTGAACTGGTGCGGCTCAACGGTGTAGGCGGTGTCAACCGAAACGGAGTCAGCGAGCTTACGGCCGGCCATCGGCTCGGAGGCGCGCACCTCCTCCAGCAGTTCAGCTTCGGGGCGTTCTGCGTGCTCACCGGAGAACACGCCCGCACGCATCGAACCGCTCGAACGCAGGCGGCGGGTCAGGGCGCGAGTGTCAATGCCCTGAATACCGACGATGCCCTGCTCGATGAGCTCTTCGTCAAGGGTGCGCTCAGAACGCCAGTTGGATGCCACACGTGCGGCGTCGCGAACCACGTAGCCTGCAACCCAAATCTTGCGGGACTCAGCGTCGGTGGTGTTCACGCCGGTGTTGCCAATATGGGGAGCGGTCTGAACCACAATCTGACCCGCGTAGGAGGGGTCGGTCAGGGTTTCCTGGTAGCCGGTCATACCGGTCGAGAAAACCGCCTCGCCCAGTGACGCGCCGGTTGCGCCGTAGCCATAGCCGCGGTAGACGGTGCCGTCCTCCAGGACGAGCAGCGCGCGGTCCGTACGCAGGGCGCCGGATCGTGTCATGTCAGTCATGCTCTTCTTCCTTTTCTCTGGTGTTCTCCCCCGCTTCCTGTACGGCCTCTACCGTGCAGGTTCCGGGGTAGTCTATGGTGCCTTCGGCGGGGTGTTCGCCTGCCGTCAAGCAAAATCTATACGTTTCGCGGTTTGTCCGGGGTTTAGGCTTCCGGTTCTGCCGCCCACTTCTCGGGCGCATCCACCGCGTTCGGGGCGATGCGGCGCAGCTCCTGCAGTACCGCCTGCTTGTCCTCGGCGTAGCGGGTGCGGAAGCCGGTCTGCACGCGGTGACCGTCCAGCGTCCAACCAATCACAACCAGGCCGTTCTTCTCCACAACCTTGCCCGCCATACCGCGATCAGTAGTGATGACGGCGAGCTTCTTCGCCGGAATCCACAGGTCCTTCGCGCCGTCACGGGTGAAGATGATGCTGTCCGGGTAAATCAGCAGGGTGGACTTGCTCTTGAAACCGAGCGAGTCGAAACCCACACGGTCCAGCCAGTTACCGAAGATCGTGGTGCTCACGTACTCGCCCTCGAAAGCGGCGTCAGCGGTCATGCCCTCGTAGCGTTCGGGAACTTCCTTGAGGGAGCCGAACATGTTCGCCTGGCGTGCCAGGCGCGAGCGCCATCCATGCCACATGCCGTAGATGCACAGGGCAACCAGGGCGATGCAGATGACGGCGGTCAGGAACTTTCCCACGAAGGTTCTCTCTTTCGGTTGGGGCCTCAGGTCGGGGCCTCGGATTTGGGCTGGTGGGTCTAGGTTGGTGGGGTTGGAGGCGGTGCTCCCCGCAAGGCGGTGGCAGGCGTGAACCTACCACCGCCAAGCACGGTCACCACGTACGTTCGCCTCGCAGGTTAGCGACGCGGGGTTGCCAGCTCGCCGTTCAGCACGGTCGGGTGGCCAGCGTAGAAGGTTGCACGGATCGAGCCGGGCACCTCCATGTCGCGGTAGGGGTTGTTCTTACCCTTGGTTGCCTGCTCCTCAGGCTTAATCACGCGGGTTGCCTTCGGGTCGACCAGCACAATGTTTGCCGGTTCGCCTTCGGCAAGCGGGCGGCCCTGCTCGTGGTCCAGGCGACCAATCTTCGCGGGCTCCTCAGAGAGGATGCGTGCCACATCGCGCCAGGTAATCATGCCGGTGTCAACCAGGGTCATCTGGATGATGGACAGCGCCTGTTCCAGGCCGGTCATGCCGTTCGCGGCGCACGCCCACTCGCATTCCTTGGTCTCTGCCGGGTGCGGTGCGTGGTCGGTACCGATCACGTCGATGATGCCGTCAGCAACTGCCTGACGCAGCGCCATGACGTCCTCTTCGGTGCGCAGCGGCGGGTTCACCTTGAAGACCGGGTCGTAGGTGCGTGCGGTCTCGTCGGTGAGCAGCAGGTGGTGCGGGGTTGCCTCCGCGGTCACCTTCACGCCGCGGGACTTAGCCCAGCGCACAACCTCAATGGAGCCCTTGGTGGACAGATGGCAGATGTGCAACTTGGAGTCCAGGTGCTCAGCCAGCAGCACGTCACGGGCAATGATTGCCTCTTCAGCGACAGCGGGCCAACCCGCCAGACCCAGGTCAGCGGACACCTTACCTTCGTTCATCTGGGCGCCTTCGGTCAGGCGCGGCTCCTGCGCGTGCTGCGCAATAACGCCGTCGAAGGTCTTGACGTATTCGAGGGCGCGGCGCATCACGGCGGGGTCGTACACGCACATGCCGTCGTCAGAGAACACGCGCACGTTCGCGGTGGAGTTCGCCATGCCGCCAATGTCGGAGAGGCGCTCGCCCTTCAGGCCCACGGTCACTGCGCCGATGGGCTGCACGCGGCACCATGCGGATTCCTTGCCGAGGCGGTCAACCTGCTCAACGACTGCGGCGGTGTCTGCCACGGGCATGGAGTTTGCCATGGCGAACACTGCGGTGTAGCCGCCCAGGGCTGCTGCGCGGGTGCCGGTCTCGACGGTTTCGGATGCCTCATAGCCGGGCTGACGCAGGTGGGTGTGGATGTCGACCAGGCCGGGCAGCGCCACCTGGCCTGCCGCCTCGACGACCTGTGCGTCTGCGGCGTCAATGTTCTCTGCGATGCGGCTAATCACGCCGTCCTCGATGAGGATGTCGGCGACCTTTTCGCCGTAGAGGCTTGCGCCCTTGATCAGGTACTTGCTCATGGTGTTGGTTCCTCTCGTTAGGAAGGTCGTTTAGGATTCGTCGCCGGCGTAGAGCTTGGCGCTGGAGCCGTCGGTCAGAAGCAGGTAGAGCACCGCCATGCGCAGCGCCACGCCGTTGCTGACCTGGCGCAGGACCCAGGAGTTGGTGGCGTCGGCGGCTTCGGTGCAGATTTCCAGGCCGCGGTTCATGGGGCCCGGGTGCAGGATTGCGACCGGCTGCGGCTGCGCCTGCAGGGTTGCGAAGCGTTCGGCGGTCAGGCCCCACAGGTCGGTGTACTCCTCTGCGGAGGGGAAGTACGCGGCGTTCATGCGTTCCTTCTGGATGCGCAGCAGCATGACGGCGTCGGGGTTGGTGGCGATGGCTTCGTCGAAGTCATGGAAGATTTCTACGCCGGCTTCTTCAACCCAGGAGGCGGTGTTCAGCGGCAACAGGGTCGGCGGTGCAACGAAGACGACCTGCGCGCCGAGGGTGGTCAGCAGCCAGAGGTTGGAGCGCGCCACGCGCGAGTGCAGGATGTCGCCAACGATGAGCACACGCATGCCGGACAGGTCGGTGCCGCGGGAGCTGTCGAGGCCGTCGAGTTCTGCCTTGTACTGGCGCAGGGACACAGCATCGAGCAGTGCCTGGGTGGGGTGCGCGTGGGTGCCGTCGCCCGCGTTGAGCACGGGGATGTCGGTCCAGCCTGCTTCGGCGAGGCGCTGCGGCGCGCCGGATGCCGAGTGGCGGATCACGAACGCATCCGCGGCAATCGCATTGAGGGTCTGCGCGGTGTCCTTGAGCGACTCGCCCTTAGACAGGGAGGAGCCGGAGGCGGAGAAGTTGGTGACGGCTGCACCGAGGCGCTTCTCTGCGGCTTCGAAGGAGAGGCGAGTACGGGTGGAGTCCTCGAAGAAGAGGTTGACGACGGTCTTGCCGTTCAGCACGTTCAGGGTGCGGTTTTCGGCTTTGACCTGCGCCATGTAGTCGGCGACGTCAAGGATTTCGATGGCTTCTTCGCGGGTTAGTTCGCGGGTGTCGAGCAGATGCTTCATGAGAGCCCTCCCAGCTGGATAATGTCAACTCGGTCTGTTGCGTTGTCGGTTTCGGTCAGTACGACGCGCACGGTTTCGCTGGCGCTGGTGGGCAGGTTTTTGCCCACGTGGTCGGCGCGGATGGGTAGTTGCCGGTGTCCGCGGTCTACGAGGACTGCCAGGCGTACGAGGGCGGGTCGTCCGTGGGCGTTGAGTGCGTCGAGGGCGGCGCGTACGGTGCGGCCGGAGTAGAGGACGTCGTCAACGAGGACTACGGTTTTGCCTTCAATGCCGATGGTGGGCATGATGCTTTCCCCTGCGGTTTCTGGGGAGGTGGTGCCGCCGGTTCGCTGGTCGTCGCGGTAGGCGGTGATGTCCAGGGCGCCGATTCGTGTTTCTGCGTTGAAGTTCGGCTCGATGGCTTGGATACGGGCGGCGAGTCGTACGGCGAGGGGCACGCCGCGGGAGCGGATGCCGATGAGTACGAGGTTTTCTACGCCTTTGTTGGTTTCGATGATTTCGTAGGCGATGCGGGTGAGGGCGCGGCGGATTTCGTCCTCGCTGAGGATGGTGCGGCCGACGGTGGTCGCGTCCTCCAAGGTGCTTTGGGGGGTTGCCGAATGGGGGGCTGCGGTTACGTTTCGCCCCTGATGCGCGCCGGATGTGGGTACAGTTGACCCAGGCATAGCCGTCTCCTTCCCCGCCTCACGGGACGGATTTAAAGGTTTTGTGCTTCTAGTAGGGTACCACAGTTCACAGGCTACGTTCAGGTTCGGGGAGAGACCGCTCACGGTGAGAGGGCTGCCAAGATGAGGCGCGTACCGAGCCCCTAGCCTGCACCACAACGAGCAGGCTCTCATCAAAATGGACAAACTATTAGCCGGGGTGTGTGCTCTGCAGATGTATGTTAGGGTAATGGCATCAACCGATAACATTCCGCTGAATTCCACACATTGCTGTATGGATAATTCTGCGGTTTACACAACCACACACCAGAAAAGAACCAACAATGATGTTTAGTCGTACTACGCGTACTTCTATTGCCGCGCTCTCGGCGGCAATGATGCTCACCCTGTCCGCATGTTCCGGAGGCGCGCAGGTTAGTGCAGAATCGAGCGCTTCCACTTCCGCGAGCGCTGAATCGGCAAGCGTCGAAGCTTCTGCAACTCCCACTCCTTCACCCACCCCGACCGGTCCGTCTGGCTCCGAGATTGTATTGGTTCGCCCGAGCGTGGACACCAATAATGATTCGAAGGAAGCTGAAAACGCGGCGCTTGTCGCAGCGTACGCCGTATTGGACCAGCATCTACGTGTTAAGAACGCCTGGGTGCATGGAGATCTGGAACATACCAGTGATGAGGAGCTACTTCAGTACGTAAATAAGGGTATTCTCGAAAGCGTTAAAAAGCAGGCAGAGTCTATGCGTAAGCTCGCAGCATCCTCCCCTGTGGAAGGCGATATTATCGTCCGTGATGTTCGCTTTCCCTCTATTTACAATTTGGAGCACTCTGATGGTTCTAAGCCTTCGGAGCCTAACGCGGGTATAGCCATCACCTACTGTGAAGATACTAGCAATATTCGTCTGTCTGACGGGTCTAGGCTGAACGCCAGCCAAACACGGAGGATCTTTATCGTTCGACGTGATGACGGGGCATATGTTCTCGGCAGTACCGATATTGAGCACGAAGGTTGCGACTATGAGGTAGACGAGGTTGTCTAACTTCCGCCCCTGATGTAATGGGACGCATACCGGGCACGCGGGGCGGGGGCTCCGTCCTCAAGGCGCTCAGCGCCGCAGAGGGGGCACTCCCCCGCCCGCGTTGTCCGGTGAAGCCTCGCCTACCTTCCGAACCCAGCGAGCGCACTCCAAACCCTGCAAGCGCATCCGCACCAAATGCGGGACCAATGCGCATCCACACCGACCGAAGAAGCGTAGACGCAGAAAACCCCCGCCGTCCTGTAGCGAACTACAGTACGGCGGGGGTTTCACGTACGCTCCCCTGCGGGTGCATCCTCAACGGCGGCAAACCAACCAGCCATAGGCTGGCGGGCATGCCGCGGCGGGACGTGTTACGCGAGCAGGGTCGGTTTCACCTGACGGAGCTTATCCAGCAGACCGTTCACGAACTTCGGAGAGTCATTCGTGGACAGCACACGCGCCAGACCGACAGCCTCAGAAATTGCGACAGCATCCGGAACTTCGTCATTGTACAGAAGCTCCCAAGTGCCAATACGCAGCACGGCACGGTCCACGGCGGGCATACGCTCGAAGGACCAGTCACGGGCGTAAGTCTCAACAAACTCGCGGATTTCTTCGTCGTGGTCGCGGACGCCACGAATGATTTCCTCAGAGTAAGCAGAAATCTGCGCTACCGTGTACAGTCGGCGGCGGCGGAGTACCTCAATATAATCTTCGTTGCGCTGATCCGCCTCGAAGAGCACTTCGAGGGCGCGCAATCGGGCTTTCGTACGCGAATTCATTAGTCGTTCACGCGACCGAGGTACTCACCGGTGCGGGTGTCAACCTTGACCTTGGTGCCGGTCTCCAGGAACAGGGGAACCTGGATCTCGTAGCCGGTCTCAACGGTTGCGGGCTTGGTGCCGCCGGTGGAGCGGTCGCCCTGCAGGCCGGGCTCGGTGTAGGTGATTTCGAGGACCACGGATGCGGGCAGCTCAATGTACAGGGGGTTGCCCTCGTGCATTGCGATGGTTGCGGTCTGGGACTCGAGCATGTAGTTTGCTGCGTCGCCGACAACGGTTGCGGGAACGTTGATCTGGTCGTAGGTCTTCATGTCCATGAAGACGTAGTCGTCGCCGTCCTGGTACAGGTACTGGTAGTCGGAGCGGTCAACGGTTGCGGTTTCGATCTTAGCGCCAGCGTTGAAGGTGCGGTCGACGACCTTGCCGGAGGTAACGTTGCGCAGCTTGGTGCGGACGAATGCGCCGCCCTTACCGGGCTTAACGTGCTGGAACTCTACGACGGACCAGAGGTTGCCGTCAATCTTCAGGACGGCGCCGTTCTTAATATCGGTAGTGGATGCCATGGGGCTCTCCTTCGTGTCATCGACGCTCACGCCGTAGTGGTACCCGGCGCGGCGCTAAGTTTTCAATGAGCAAAATTATGTCCCGTACATTCTACCGGATGCGCCCGAATTTGCCTAGCAGGGGCGCCACAGATTCTGCGGTACCCCGCTGGCTGGCGCGTACTGACTGTCATGTGCTGGCAGATACGTGCCGGGTGCGTCCGGTGAATGTACGGGACTCATCACCTACTCGGTAATTTCCTGGTAGGTCATGTACAGGATCGAGTCGTCCGGTACCTCGTAGACGCGCGGGCGAGCCAGACCGTCAAGAATGATGAAGCGCAGCAGGTTGCCGCGTGCCTTCTTGTCGCGGCGCATTGCTTCGAGCAGCTGGGGCCATGCGTCTGCCTTGTAGGAGGTGGGCAGGCCCAGGGATTCGAGGATGCGGCGGGTGCGTGCCACGAGTTCTTCGTCGGCGTGGCCGGTTGCCAGCGCCAGTTCGGCGGCGTAGACCATGCCGACGGACACTGCCGCGCCGTGACGCCACTGGTAGCGTTCGTTGCGCTCGATGGCGTGGGCGAGGGTGTGGCCGTAGTTCAGGATTTCGCGGCGGCCGGATTCGCGCAGGTCCTCGGAGACGACCTCAGCCTTCACGCGCACGCTACGCTCGATGAGTTCACGCATCACGGCGGACTGCGAGTCGCGTACGGCGTTCGGGTTCGCCTCGATCAGGTCGAGAATTTCGGGGTCTGCAATGAAGCCGCACTTGACGACCTCACCCATGCCGGTCAGCAGCTCATGCTCGGGCAGGGTGCGTAGGGTGCCGATTTCGCAGAGCACCGCGGCGGGCGGCCAGAATGCGCCGACCAGGTTCTTACCCTCGGCGGTGTTGATGCCGGTCTTACCGCCCACGG
>ENA-OWNK01000276-OWNK01000276.1-metagenome-genome-assembly--contig:-NODE-276-length-24915-cov-12.911625_pt1 | contig 24915 bp, 19 predicted proteins | sample MGYA00245343_ERZ651121 | MGnify/ENA primary metagenome ERZ651121 (study PRJEB26857, sample SAMEA4031775) | metagenome | biome: human; feature: oral; material: saliva | place: Philippines | collected 2014... | reverse complement strand
GTAAGAATGCGTAAAGTACAAGGCGCTAAGAAATGAATGCCGCAAGCAACGCAGCAATTTGCGCATGATGACACACTGTCAATAAGAAAAGAGGCCGATCATCATACCGGACGAACCGATATTGATGACGGGCCTCTTCGATAAGGTCGTTGGCAAATAAGGGAAGGAGGGTTTACCGGTACAATCCTTTACTTGCCAGAAGGGTATTGGACATGAGCGATACGATGGTCATCGGACCTACTCCGCCCGGTACGGGAGTGATGTACGAGCACTTGGGAGCCACTTCATCGAATTTGACGTCGCCCGTCAGACGGAAACCGCTTTTGCGTGTCGAGTCCGGTACGAGCGTGGTACCTACGTCCACTACCACAGCTCCGGGCTTTACCATATCGGCTGTCAGGAATTCGGGCTGCCCCAAAGCTGCAATAATAATGTCGGCCGTCAGACATACCTCTTTGATGTTAGGGGTACGGCTATGGCAGATGGTGATGGTGCAGTCGCCCGGCTCTCCCTTTTGGAGCAGAAGCTGCGATACGGGCTTGCCTACGATATTGCTGCGTCCCAATACTACGCAATGCTTGCCTCTGGTAGGGATATTATAGCGGCGAAGCAGTTCCACTATTCCCTTCGGTGTGGCTGAGACGAAACCGGGCAAACCGATGCTCAGACGGCCTACGTTGATGGGATGAAATCCGTCCACATCCTTGCGCGGGTCTACTGCTTCGATGATTTTCTGCTCGTCGATATGCTTCGGGAGGGGGAGCTGTACGATGAAGCCGTCTACCGTCGGATCCTGATTCAGGCGATGCACGCAGGCCAGCAATTCCTCCTCCGTTACATCGTCTTCGTAGCGAATGAGCGAGGAGGTGAAGCCCACCTCTTCGCAAGCTTTTACCTTGCTGGCCATATAGGTCTCGCTACCGCCATCATGACCTACGAGCACGCCCGCCAAATGCGGACGGCGACCACCTTTCTCCAGCAGCTCGTTTACTACGGCTGCAATCTCTTGTTTTATTTCGCCGGAAATCTTTTTCCCGTCGAGAAGTTTGTATGTCGTTTCCATATATTAGACAACCGCTTTGATCTTAACATTGTTCTTCGCTCTTCCATCAGTGGTGCCGATACACGCTCACCTTGCACTCACTCCGGCTGTCCGAAGAACTCTTTGTGGCCGGTATCTTTTTTATCTCTTCATCTTCGGCATGCGCGGCATCTTCGGCATTTTGCCACCTTTGAATCCCTGTATGGTCTTCATCATCTTACGCGTCTGGTCGAACTGCGTGATCAACTTATTGACATCCTGTATGGAAGTGCCGCTACCCATTGCTATTCGCTTGCGACGCTGTCCGTTGAGGATAGAGGGATGAGTGCGCTCATGGGGCGTCATGGAATATATGATAGCCTCGATGCTCTTGAAGGCATCGTCCTTGATATCGATATCCTTGAGCGCCTTCCCGACACCAGGGATCATCGCAGCGAGATCCTTGATGTTACCCATCTTCTTAATCTGCTGGATCTGGGCGAGGAAGTCATTGAAGTCAAACTGATCCTTAGCGATACGCTCCTCGAGGCGCTTAGCTTCGCGCTCATCGTAGAGCTGCTGGGCACGCTCGACAAGTGAGACGATATCACCCATGCCGAGGATACGGTCGGCCATACGATCGGGATGGAAGACATCCAGTGCATCCATCTTCTCGCCCATACCGACGAACTTGATTGGTTTGTCGACGACGGTACGGATGGAGAGGGCAGCACCACCGCGGGTGTCCCCGTCAAGCTTGGTGAGGACGACGCCGTCGAAGTCAAGACGCTCGTTGAAGGTCTTGGCCGTATTCACAGCATCCTGACCCGTCATCGAGTCAACGACGAAGAGTGTCTCTGAGGGGCGGATAGCACGCTTGATCTCTTCGATCTCGCGCATCATCTCTTCGTCGACAGCCAGACGACCAGCGGTGTCGATGATCACGACATCGCATCCCTGGCCCATAGCTTCTGCTACACCACGGCGAGCGATGCTCACGGGATCCTTGCTGTCGAGGTCAAAGAATACAGGGACATCGAGCTGACCAGCCAGCACGCGAAGCTGCTCGATAGCAGCGGGACGATAGACGTCACCAGCTACGAGCATAGGTTTCTTGCCTTGCTTGGTCTTGAGGAGGTTAGCCAGCTTCCCGGAGAAGGTCGTCTTCCCTGAACCCTGAAGACCCGACATAAGGATGATGGCGGGCATACCCGTGAGGTTCAGCTCAGCAGCCTTACCTCCCATGAGGTTAGCCAGCTCATCGTGGACGATCTTCACCATCAGTTCGCCTGGGCGGACTGCGGTAAGGACATCCTGACCTAAGGCCTTCTCCTTGACGTCTTCGGTGAATTTCTTAGCTACGTTATAGTTGACGTCCGCTTCGAGGAGTGCTCGGCGCACATCCTTGAGCGTCTCAGCTACATTGAGTTCGGTGATCTTACCTTCGCCCTTGAGGATCTTAAATGACCGCTCGAGGCGCTCACTCAGGTTTTCGAACATATCTATACGAGTCTATTAGTTGCGGTATCGGGGAAGATAACTGCGGGCTTGAAGCCCTGTGCTTCTTCGTAGGTCATCCAAGCATAGGCCATGATGATCACGGTATCGCCAGGCTGCACCAGACGGGCTGCAGCTCCGTTGAGGCAGATGACACCTGATCCTCGCTCTCCAGCGATGACGTAGGTCTCGAGGCGAGCCCCATTGTTATTATTGACGATCTGTACCTTCTCTCCTGGGAGGATATTAGCGGCCTCGATGAGGTCGGTATCGATAGTAATACTCCCGATGTAAGAGAGGTTAGCTTCGGTGACTGTGACGCGGTGAATCTTGGACTTCAGTAATTCAACAAGCATATCTCTTATATTTCTTTGATCCAGGCACGACGGGTCTTGTGGTGCTTACGCTCGAAGTAGTTCCACTGCATCTGTACAGCAGCGTTGGTCTCAAGCTCTGGATTGCTCTCGGCATAGCGTACGCCGTTCTTCTGGAAGACAGGGATGAGGTCATCGAAGAGAAGTGCATTGACGCCCTTGTTCTGATACTCTGGGATGACCCCGACGAGGTAGAGGTCGACGATGGGGTTCTTCATCTTCAGCGCCTTCAGTAGGTGGATCCATCCGAAGGGGAAGAGGCTTCCCTTAGCTTTCTGTAGCGCACGGCTGAGGTTGGGCAGCGTGATGCCGAAGCCAATGACCTTATCATCTTCCTCGCGGACGATGACAGTCACAAAGTCGTAGCGCAGCATGGGGATGTACATACGTACGTAGTAGTCGATCTGCTCACGCGACAGCTCAGAGACCCCGTAGAGGACTGAGTAGGCTTGGTTCAGCGTGTCGAAGATACGGTGTGCATAGGGGAGGATCTCCTGCTGATTCTTGAACTTCAGTGTCTTGAGCCCATACTTCTTGCGGACGATCTCGGCGATACGCTTGTGCTTCTCGGGGATCTCCTCGGGGATCATGATCTTATACTCCTGCCAGTCCTGATCCTTGACAAAGCCCATACGCTGCATGTGCTTGGGGTAGTAGGCATAGTTGTAGATAGTAGCCATCGTACCGAGCTGGTCGAAGCCCTCGATAAGCATCCCTTCGTGGTCAAGGTCAGAGAAGCCCATGGGCCCCTGGAGCATATCCTTGCCGCGGGCCTTACCCCAGTCGGCAACAGCCTTGAAGAGCGCATCGACGACTTCATTGTCATTGATGAAGTCGACGAAGCCAAAGCGTACGTTGTTTTGGTTCCACGTCTCGTTGGCGCGGTGATTGATGATCCCTGCGATACGCCCGACGATACGCCCATCACGGTAGGCGAGGAAGTATGCGGCTTCGCAGAACTTAAAGGCGGGGTTGCGTGCTGGATCCAGCGTGAGGAGTTCGTCCTCGATGAGCCCAGGTACGTGATACGGATTGCCCTTGTAGAGCTTGAGGTTGAACTTGACGAACTTCCTCAGGTCGGCTTTTTCCGTGATCTGTCTTATTTCGACTGCCATATATTATCGTTGTCTCTTGTGCCTCGGTGAGGCTTACACAATGTGCACAAAGATACGGTAAAAAGCTAAGATGCCGAGGTATGAGCTTCGTGGAGATAAGGCTTCTTATAGCTTATCTCATGATGCTGTCCTTGTAGTATGTCGTCCCATTATCATAGTGCTTCGTGGATGGTCACTTCGTAAACGACTACTGCTCTCTGCTCGAACCACTATGGCATTGTACTCAAACGACTACTTGTTTGGGATGTGAACGACTATTGGTTCGGACTTGGAGCAACTACTGTTTTGAGTGCAAACTACTATTGCTGTAGTCTTACACCTTGATCATTTCACTCCACTTACTTGAGGCTGTTCGGTGTAAAGCGGTATCGACTGCCAGCTGTGAACACCTTGGAGCGGTTGCCCTGTCTTGCTCTAAAAGTAGAAAGCCAAAGGAGGATGGAAAATGAACCAGTACTGGTCGACGATTTGACCAGTACTGGTCAGCTCGCGAATCAGTATAGGTCCATTTAGTGACCAGTACTGGTCGGAGTGGCGACCAGTACTGGTTCATATTACTCTCTCATATAGCATTGGAGTATAGCCTTATGCAGAGACGTATCTAAAAGCAGCGAGGTGCCGCCCCAGCTAAGGGAGCGGCACCTCGCGATGCATTAGGATGAAGGGGGCGATTACTACTTCACATTGGGTAGCTCGAGACCGTACTGCTTCTTCTTGTCGATAGCCTTGAGGAGGAGGCTCATTAGTAGAGCGATGACACCGAAGCTGGCGAAGACAAGCATGGCAAGCGTATAGTCCTTGGGCTGACCTTCGGGTATACCCTTATTAGACGAGTCAAGGACACTACCTACGATGATGGGCACAGTCATCAAACCTATATTCTGAATCCAGAAGATAGCTGAGTAAGCGGATCCCAGTACCTTGTTGTCGATAAGCTTAGGAACTGCGGGCCATAGTGTCGCTGGTACGAGTGAGAAGGATATCCCAAGGACGACGATTGCAGTCATAGCCACAATCCCACTGCCGAGACTATCATATACGAAGGGATAGAGAGCAAAGGTCAGGTGGCAGACAATCATAAGAATAGAACCAACGATGAGCATCGTTGCACCCTTACCCTTGCGGTCAAGATAGTAGCCTAGTAAAGGTGTCACGAGCGCAGCTCCAAATGGGAAGACACTGAAGATACGCGATGCGAATTCGTTATCAAAGCCTACCTTGTATTGTAGCATCTCAGTGGCGAACTTCTGGAAGGGGAAAATGGCTGAGTAGTAGAGAGCACACAGGATAGCGACAATCCAGAAGACGCCTGTGCCAAAGACCTTACCAAGGTCAGAGAACTTGAAGGGTTCTTCTGCTTCTTCCTCTTCTTCACCTTCGATATCCTTATCAAGTGCCTTATCCATGAAGAAGTAGACGATATACAGCATCAGACCTATGCAGAGGAGCAGGGCGCAGAAGATTACGGGAGCCTGTACTGTTTCGAACTTCTTAGATAGCCAAGGAGAGATCCACAAGGCACCAGCTACCCCAAGACGTGCTACAGCCATCTCGATGCCCATAGCGAGTGCCATTGATCTGCCTTTGAACCACTTGACGATAGCACGGGATACCGTCACACCGGCCATCTCAGTACCACAGCCGAAGAGTGTGAAGCCGAGGCAGGCGCAGAGAGCCGTGGGAGGAAGGTTCCACCCCGTGATGCCATGGATGGAGCTGCTGAAGCTATTGATAGCATCATAGCCAGGGCCTCCATTGCGGAAGGTTGCACTCAGGGCATAGACCTTGATAAGGGCCCCAATGACCATGAAGCTACCTGAGAGTAGCGCAGTGAAGCGTACACCCATCTTATCGAGGATGATACCTGCGAGGATGAGGAACCCAATGAAGACGTTGAGGAAGAATTCACTCCCGCCATAGAGCCCGAAGATGGTAGAGTCCCAGCCGAGCTCGGTCTCGACGAGTGTTTTCACTGGAGAGAGTACGTCTACGAACATGTAGGCGAAGAACATCGTCAGCGAGAGGAGTGCCAGCGCACCCCAGCGGGCGGATGGCTTGTCACGCAGTGACAGCTTTGCTTGTTCCATATTGATAGAATTATTAGTTAGTTGATATCTGTGTTAGAGAGGTCCGCCAAGAGATCGGAGATGAGGAAGTTGCTCCCTCCGACGAAGAGGACATCTGTATCTGGGTTTGCTGCCTTGCGAGCAGCGACGAGCGCCTCATGAACGTTCGGATAAGTGGCGCCTTGTAGCCCATACTGCTCAGCGAGAGCTTGTAAGTCCTCTGGTGCGAGGGCACGTGGTACGGAGGCTGCGGTGAAGTAATAACGTGCTTCTTTCGGTAGACGTTGTAGTACTCCGCGGATATCCTTGTCATTGACCATGCCGAAGATGATGTGCAGAGGACACTGCAGGCTACGGAGTTGCTCTACGATATAGCGGACGCCATCCTCGTTGTGTGCCGTGTCGCAGATGAGGGTGGGGTACTGAGATAGTACTTCCCAGCGTCCGCGCAGCCCAGTAAGCGAAACGACATAGCGTAGCCCGTCACGGAATGCTTCTTCGGAGATGGCGATTCCCTGACTACGTAGCTCTTGGATCGTAGCGTAGATAGCTCGGAAGTTATCCCGCTGTACGAGTCCACCTAAGCCGAAGTAGTAGGGGGAAGCTTCTTTACCCTCGAGCGTAAAGCTCTGCCCTGGGAACTCGAGGGTCTGTGCCTTGATGTGTACGGCTTCTTCGGCGAAGATGATGGGAGCCTCCTCTTCGGCTGCCTTCTTCATGAAGACCTCGCGCACTTCAGAGGATTCGCCTCGCCCGATGATGACAGGCGTATGAGGCTTGATGATACCCGCCTTCTCCCGAGCTATTGCCTCGAGCGTATCCCCGAGTAGCTGGGTATGATCCTTGCTGATACTGGTGATGACGGAGACAATGGGAGAGATGATGTTGGTGCAGTCAAGTCGTCCTCCCAGCCCAACCTCGATGACAGCGAAGTCTACCTGCGCTTGGCGGAAGTAGTCGAAAGCCATGAGCGTCGTGATCTCGAAGAAGGAGGGCGAGCGCTCTTCGATGAGGGGCTTAGCGTCCTCTACGAAGCGACAAACGAAGTCTTCGCTCACCATCTCTCCATTCACTCGGATGCGCTCACGGAAGTCTAAGAGGTGGGGAGATGTGAAGAGCCCTACACGATAGCCAGCGGCCTGTAAGACGGCTGCTATCGTGTGGGAGGTCGACCCCTTACCATTCGTGCCACCGACATGTATCGTGCGGTAGCAACGGTGGGGATGGCCGTAGTGTGTGTCCAGGGTATGTGTTGTCTCTAAGCCTGGCTTGTATGCCGTGGTGCCTACCTGCTGGAAGACGGGCGTAGCCGCATAGAGATACTCAATAGCTTCTTGATAGGTCATCGAAGTCTATTCAGTGTATCTGGGGCAGGAGCTCAGGATGGAGGGTAATCGTCTGATCTCTATCTGGCCCAACGGAGATGATCGTGATGGGTACACCGATCTCACGCTCTACGAAGGCTATGTAGTCCTTGAGCTCCTGAGGGAACTCCGCTGCAGAGGTGAGCTTGGTCGTGTCGCACTGCCAACCCTTGAGCTCGGTGTAGACAGGGCGTACTGCGTCGGTAAGCTCATAGGGGAAGTTGCGCGTCTTCTTACCATCGATCTCGTAGTCTGTGCAGACGTGGATCGTGGCGAAGCTATCGAGGACGTCGCTCTTCATCATAATCAGGCGGCTGACACCATTGAGCATCACCGTATAGCGCAGAGCTACGAGGTCGAGCCAACCGCAGCGGCGGCGGCGACCTGTCACAGAGCCGAACTCATGACCCAGCGAGCAGAGCTGCTCACCCGTTTCGTCGAAGAGCTCCGTAGGGAAGGGGCCCGCACCGACACGGGTGCAGTAAGCCTTGAAGATCCCGTAGACCTCGCCGATCTGTCGTGGAGCGACGCCGAGACCCGTACAGCAGCCTGCGCAGACTGTGTTGCTCGAGGTGACGAAGGGATAGGAGCCGAAGTCGATATCTAAGAGCGAGCCCTGTGCACCCTCTGCTAAGACGCGGCGCGAGGAGCGAAGTGCATCGTTGATATACTCTTCGCTATCGATGAAGGTGAACTCTTCGAGGTACTTGATCGCATCCATCCACTGAGCTTCGAGAGCTTCGAGGCCCTCCGTGGGGTGCTGATAAGCGCGGAGAAGGGTCAGGTGACGATCCTTCGCCTCTTGGTACTTGCGGAGGAAGTCGGAGTGAATGTCCCCGACGCGTAGCCCTGTGCGACTGACCTTGTCGGTATAGGTAGGGCCAATGCCCTTCCCTGTTGTCCCGATCTTAGCACCGCCCTTGGCTGCCTCTTGTGCAGCATCGATCATACGGTGCGTGGGGAGGATCAGGTGTGCCTTGCGAGATATGACGAGGCGCTTACGCAGATCGTGGCCGCTACGGGAGAGTGCGCGGGCTTCTTCAGCAAAGAGGATGGGGTCAAGGACCACACCATTACCGATGACGTTGATCTTGTCGCCCTGGAAGATACCTGAGGGGATGGAGCGAAGGATGTACTTTTCTCCTTCGAATTCCAGCGTATGCCCCGCGTTGGGACCGCCTTGGAAGCGTGCAATAATATCATAGGAGGGCGTCAGTACATCGACGATCTTCCCTTTGCCTTCATCGCCCCACTGCAGCCCGAGGAGCACATCGACTTGTTCCATTGTATGTGTATTTGCTGTATTGTTTGTTGTCAGCTTGCGCTGTGGCTGTATGCCCAGCGTATGAGCGGTGCTTAGCGGATCGGCATCTCAGTGGTAGCTCGTCGCGTCATTGAGGATAAAATCCTTGGCTTGCTCACGTACAAATATACTCTTTTCCCCCCGTTTTAAGACAATATTGTCCGCTACTGGCGACGCAAATCTCCTGGGGGGCTTGCGGTGGCTTCCCGACCTCTCGTCCTTGGCTTTATTGAGGTGGAATGAAAAGGTATATACCCTTCGGTCAAATAGTATATACCCTTGGAGCAAATAGTATATACCCTTCGGCTGAATAGTATATACCTTTCGAGCAAAAGGTATATACCCTGTGAAAGAAAGGTATATTCCTCGCGGCAGTAAGGTATATTCCTCACGATGGTAAGGTATATTCCTCGCGATGGTGAGGTATATACCTTCTTCTCTCCTCCCTATATGTTTGCTACGGCTTCCTACAGAAAGGCACTCCACGGCATACGAAAGCGGGGCGCAGGACCTTATGCCCTACACCCCGCTACTACTTGGTGCTGGATAATGAAGAATGCCTTAGCCGAGGCACTCTATGAGAGCTTCGACGAGCGATGGGATGGTCGCCTGCGGTGCGATGAGCTGGGGCTCAAGGCCGTAGCTTCGTACGGCACCTGCCGTTTGCTCTCCAAGAACTGCGATGGGAAGCTCACGTAGCAGGTCGGTCAGCTGATATTGCTCCAGTAGCTCTACAAGGTGATGGATCGCCGATGAGCTGCATGCCGTCAGGTAGTCAGCTGATGCCAGCGTCGCCCGAAGCTCCTCCGCTTCGTAATGAATTGGGCTATTGGTGTAGAGCGGAAGGCGCTCACAGCGGTAGCCTGCTTCCTGAAGGAGGTGAGCAAGGTCGTCATGCGCCAGTGCCGAAGCAGGTAGAAGCAGGGGCTTATCGTGGGGGGCAGAGACCTGCTCTACAAATTCGCGAGCGAAGGCCTTAGCGTGGTACTCGCTGGGCATGAAGTCGGCCTTGATACCTTGAGCTTCGAGCGCTGCCGTGGTCATCGGTCCCAGCGACGCAATACGGCAGGGCGAGAGCGCGCGGGCATCAAGTCCAGCTCGGTGCAGTGCTGCGAAGAAGAACTCCACGGCATTAGGCGAGGTGAAGAAGATCCAGCCGTAGCGCGCCAGCTGACCGAGGTGTGTGGCGACTTCTGCGTTGATGGCTTCGTTGGATGATAGTTCGATGGTCGGGAGAAGGAGTGCCTCGGCGCCTTCACTTTCGAGGGCTTCCTGCAGTGAGGAGGCTTGATGACGGGCTCGCGTGACGATGACCTTCTTCCCAGCCAAGGGGCGTGACGTGCGACCTTCACTCAGACGAATCACCTCACCTATGACGAAGAGGGCGGGCGTATAGGCCGTGAAGTCTTCTTCAGGGTCAGTGAACTCTCCGAGGGTGCGTGCTAAGAGTGCCTGCTGTGGGGTCGTCCCTCGGCTAACCAAAGCTGCTGGGGTCGCTGCGGAGCATCCCGCCTCGATGAGAGCTTGGCTAATCGAAGCGATTTGGCGAACACCCATGTAGAAGATCAGCGTACCGCCGAGCTTGGCAAGAGCTTGCCAGTCGAAGGCAGGGAGCTCTCCTGACTCCGAGTGGGCAGTAAGGCAAGTGAACGAACGACTGACAGCTCGGTGCGTCACGGGAATATCGAAGTAGGCGGGAGCAGCAAGCCCTGCCGTGATCCCTGGCACAATCTCATAGCGGATACCAGCTTCGCGGAGCACGTTCATCTCCTCTCCTCCGTGAGCGAAGACAAAGGGATCGCCACCCTTGAGACGTACGATCTTGCTCGCCCCTTCAGAAGCCAGCTCGACGAGCAGCGCGTTGATCTCGGGCTGCTTCATAGAGTGCGCGCCATAGCGCTTCCCTACATTGTAGAGGCGGGTAGTCGGGGGGATGAGCTCGATAATACGGGGAGAGACGAGAGCATCATAGACGACGATCTCCGCTGAGGTGATCAGTTCGTAGGCACGACGGGTAAGGAGCTTGGGGTCACCAGGACCTGCTCCGACAAGATATACGGTACTCATGCAGTGGTGATATGCTGAAGGCGCTCGATGAGCTGCGAGAGAAGGGTGTCAATATCTGAGAGTGGGGAGCGGTGCGTAGCCAGATAGTGCTCCGTCCCCGAAGCGTTCGCGTAGAAGACACGAAGCTCTGCCGTCTCGCCCTCGATATGGCAGACGCAGCCCAAGGGAAGGGCACAGCCACCACCTAAGCGCTTGAGGAGGCTTCGCTCAATGGTAACCTCTCGCTCGGTCTTCGCGTCATGGATCTGCTGAAGTAGGGTCTGAAGCTCACCGTCTTCATCTCGCGTCTGGACGGCAATAGCTGCCTGCCCAGGAGCAGGTACGATGATCTCTTCACTGATAGGATAGCGGGTGACGTCCTTCATATCCAGACGAGTGAGACCAGCTTCTGCGAGGAGGGTAGCATCGAAGAGTCCAGCGTCGACCTTCCCCATGCGAGTCTCTACATTCCCTCGGATGGGCTCGGTGCGCAGATGAGGATAATGGAGAGCTATCTGATAGGCGCGGCGCCGGCTTGATGTCCCGATGAGAGCACCTTCGGGCAAAGCCTCGAGAGGCATCGGACCTATGAGCGTGTCGTGTGTGACGGCACGAGGCAGATAAGCTGCAATGCGGGTGCCAGGCGCGGTATCAACGGGAAGATCCTTGAGGCTGTGCACGGCGAAGTCTATCTCTCCAGCTCGCAGTGCTTCCTCAAGAGCTCCCGTGAAGAGTCCCTTGTCTCCCGAGGCATCCAGGGAGAGATGCTGGAGCTTGTCCCCCTTTGTCTTGATGATCTTGAGCTCGATCTGAAGGGTCGGGAAGTGCTGGAGGAGGGCATCGCGTACCATCTCGCTCTGGCGCAGCGCGAGCTGGCTTCCTCGCGTCCCGAGGATGAAGGTCTTAGGAGTCATGTGATGGGAGCTTGCCTTGTATATGGGTGAAGAGCTGGAGGAGTGTCTTGGAGTAGGTCTTAAGCCCTGTCGTCTCGCTCAGCTCTCGCAGAGCAGAGACGATCGCAGTCGTGTAAGTGGTGCGTAGATGTTCGTCCCAGTGCGAGATGAGCTTACGCTCCTCTTCGCTTAAGTCGTGGGGAAGGGCAGAGAGCTCCTTGTCGAGAAGCTGATGGGATACCTGCTGGATGAGACCGATGGTCTGTCTTACCTCCGCCGCATCGCACCACTGGAGGAAGTCCTGTACCATCGACTGGATGTAGCTGCGTATCTCCTCGTGCTGATGAATCTCTTCGCCCGAGAGATACTGCTGACTCCTCAGGTCATCAATCGTATAGAGGTGGAGGTGTGGGACTTCATCCAACGAAGGATCGACATTGCGTGGCACGGCCATGTCGAAGAAGTAGCGCTCCCCTTGTGGTATCTGTACAAGGAGCTCCTCCGTGATAATCGGAGTAAGAGAAGAGGTGGCGACGAAGGTGATAGGAGAGGTCGTGAGCGCCCGAGGAAGATGATCATCCGAGTACACCGAGGAGATCTGATGCTTCTCAGCAAAGGCTATGGCTCGCTCGCGGGTACGGTTGTAGATGCTCACCATAGGATGCTGGAGCTCCTGTAGACGGTGGGCAATGACTTCCGCCATCTGTCCAGCTCCGAGTATGAGTACGGGCTGCTCGGAGAAGTTCGCTATACGCTGTCGTAGGTAGTCGACAGCAGCCGTTCCCGCAGAGATCGGTGTCGCCGAGAGCAGGTACTCACTGCGTACCTTCTTAGCAGTCTCGAAGGCTCGATGACAGAGGCGAGAGATCACGGCTGTACTCTGCTCGTGAGTCGTAGCACGACGATAGGCTTCCTTCAGCTGTCCGAGGATTTGGGTTTCTCCCAGAACCATCGACTCCAGCCCACAAGCCAAGCGGAAGAGGTGGCGTATGGCCTCTGTGTGATGTAGAGTCGTGAAGATTGATTCGTCCCCAGAGTGGCGGATGCGCTTGAAGCGATAGAGACTGCGGATTAGTGTAGACTCAAGCTCTTGAGTTACTTGGCTGGGTGCCTCGTAGTAGATCTCCAAGCGGTTGCAAGTAGAGAGGACAAAGCCACCAAGTAGACCTTGCTCCCCCTGCCATTGTGAGATAAGTTGGACTGCTTCTTCCTCTCCGAGGGCGAACTGCTCACGTCTCGATAGGGAGGCTGTCTTATGGTTGATACTAATGAGTCCGATCATGGATCGTATCCTGTAGTAGTGATTCTTTTATTAGTTCGTCGTAGACCCGACGCAGACGAGTACGCTCAGTCTCATCGGTAGTCTCTTGTAGTGCTTGACGATATTGAGAGAGGGCGTGTAGACGTGCTTCGAAGCCATCGGGAAGTGTTTCACTCCATGCCGTCTTGAGCTGCTGTGTGATCTCGGGGAGACGGTAGTCGCTGTGCACTGATAGGGTAATACCTTCCTTGTGGGCAGTAGCTCCAAACTGTAAGTTCCCTCGCGTTGCATCGCTGAGTAGAGAGAAGAGGTAGCCTGCAGCCTCAAGCTCTTGAGCAAAGCGAAGCTCCTCACCAGCATCTCCTATTCCTAAGATGATGATACGTGCTTCGCCTACATCGGAGATCCCTGTGTAAGCACGAGGAATCCACTCAAAGTCACCTCGTCGTGCTGCTTCTGTGAGCTCATCACAGAGAGCTGGTGCCATGACTTTGAATGGGATGCGACGCTCAATAAGTCCTTGGGCTTTGCGCCAAATACCCTTTCCTCCTCCCACGAGGAGTATGGGGAGAGTCTCCGATGATAGGAAGAGCGGGAGGTGATACTGCTGTAGCTCCGTACGGATTGGGCGGGGAGGCGCCTGCTGATGCGTACGAGTTCGCCATGCCCAGGGTTGTGGAAGGTGCTTATCCTTTAGCAGGATACTATCGGACCAAAGATCAGGAGCCTTGCGATCACAAATCAGTTTGCCTGCCTCCATCAGTAATACTCGATCGGCGAAGCGGCTGGCCAGCTCCATATCGTGGGTGGAGATGATGATGGTCTTCCCTGCAAGATGTAGCTGCTCCAGTAAGTCCAACACACGCTCCGTGTAGAGTGCGTCAAGTGCCGCCGTAGGTTCGTCAAGAATGAGAACCTCAGGGTCGGTAGCGAGGACAGCTACCAGAGCTACCCACTTCTTTTGACCTTCGCTCAGTTCATGGGGAGGCTTGTGGCGGAGCTCGGCAAGGTTGTAGCGAGTCAAGAGTTCCTCAAGTCGCTCATGGAGTTCTTCCTCTCGCAGGCCCATATTCCTAAGCCCGAAGGCGACCTCATCCTCAACAGAGGGGGTGAAGAGCTGATAATTGGAGTTTTGGAGTACGAGTGCTACTTGCTGTCTTAGAGCTACTCGCTCTTGTGGATGAATTAGCTGACCATGGAGATAGACTTCTCCACTCCATGAGGGTTGGAGTCCTGAGAGTAGAAGGAAGAAGGTAGACTTCCCTGCACCATTATGTCCGATGAGAGCTATACGTTCTCCTCGCTGTATGGTGCAGGTGACACCACGGAGAGCCTCATATCCATCTTCGTAATGGAAGGATAGCTCTTTGACTTGCAGTAGAGGAAAATGATTCATACTCTCAGTGCTGTTTGGCGAGCTGCTTCTTGGTCCTTCATCTTCATATCCTCGAGATTGGAGCCCAAGGTAAAGTTTGTCTGATTCCACTTGGCTCAATATAAAAGTACGCGAGAGAAGCATGCCGAAGTGCTGGAGCTTCTCGCTCAAGCTCCCTTGGTACCCCAAACGGCTCGTCTGTGCCAGCCGAATCTGCCCCGCTGTTTCCTCCAGGACGAAGATATAACGGTAGGTGAGCTCGATGAGCTCAATGAAGAGCTTGGGAGTACCAAGACTGCGTAGCACTGTGTAGAGTCGATGGAGCGGAAGGAGCTGTAGGAGGAGCATCATCGAGGAGGCGGAGGCTAAGCAGCGAAGCCCCGTCTTGAAAGCCAGCATACTGCCTCCCTTCGTGATACCCCAGCCACCGAAGTCTATCCATAGGGAGCTCCCTTCTCCACGGCCTAAGGCAATCGGTAGAATTGAGAGGAGAATGAAGAATGATAGGATGAGGAGCCTGCGCATCAAAAGCCATCTTTTTCCCGTGCTTCGAGCAAAAGTCAAGCCAATGATAGCCGCTGCAAGCATAAGGAGATAAGCTGTATGCTGCAGCACAAGTGCTACCCCAAGGAAAAGTAGACACAAGAATAAGTACGCCTGCTCCTCACGGAGCGTAGGGCGTCGAGAGCAGTGCTTCGTGTGGGACATTAGGCTTCTTGCTCCTTCTGCTTGGATTGATGTCTCTTATAAATGAGCTGGTAGTATCCCCAGGCGAATAGAGCAATACCAATAGCTACCTGCAGTGCAAAGAGAAGAGGCTCTGCAAACTCTGATGGCTCGAAGCTCTCAAGGAATGGTGTAGGATTGAATCCAGGGGTCAATTGCCCAATCATCTCTCCGGCTTGGTCGTCTGTGCCTGCCCCTATGTCGAAGAGGCCTGCTAAGATGGGTAATGCAAGGCAGACTACAGCGAGAATTGAGAGCCAAATGAATTGTGGGCGTAGGCTACTCTTTGTCGAGGCCTGTGTGCTGGACGCTTCTACGCTGGTAGCCGTTTTAGCTTGGCTCTTTTCAAGGAGGCGGAGTACGATGACAGTCAGGATGCCTTCGATAATGGAGAGTGGAACCTGCGTGATGGCGAATATCCCGAGGAACTTCCATGCAGCTCCCATGACACCCGTGATGGTATCGGGGTAGACAACAGCGAGCTGGAATGAGGTAACGATATAGGTTGCCATCGATCCGCAGAAGGTTGCGATGAAGATGACCAGATTCTTGGGTAAGCGAGCTGAGGTTAGAAGGCGATAGAGTGCGTAGGCAACGAAAGGTCCTGCAATAGATAGCGAGAAGATATTTGCTCCCAGAGTACTGATACCTCCATGAGCCAATAGTAGAGCTTGGAAGAGAAGCACGATAGCTCCGACTAACGGCATTGCCATGGGGCCAATCGTAAGTGTCCCCAAAGTGGTCCCAGTAAGGTGAGAGCTACTCCCTGCGACGGATGGCATCTTTAGAGCAGAGAGAATGAATGTATAAGCAGCGGCCAAGGCGAAAGAACTCTTCATGCGAGGAGAAGCCTTGATCTGACGGGCTACAAAGCGATAGCTGAAGACCACAAAGGGAAGAGCTATGAGATACCAAATGATGCACCACTTCAGAGGGATGAATCCTTCCATGATGTGCATAGCTCCAAGTGGCTCTAGTCCCAAAGCGAGTGCAAGGAGTAGTAGATAGATACGCTTATTCATAGTTGAGGTATATATAATAGGTATGGTCGTGGCTACTGTTCGCGCTCTGCTGCCATCAGATGGTCAAGCCAGACCTGACGGAGGGAGGCATAGTCTGCCAGCCCGTGAAGGTGACAATTCTCTTCTTCGATCTTATATCCAAGGGCTCTAAAGCGGATCTTCCAGCTTTGATCTTCCAAGGGGGTGCCCTCTTCCTCGTCACCCGCCATATCATTGAGAGCGTGGTCACCCGCTACAGACATGAGGGGAAGGAGGTTAAGCGTCGTACCTAATGGGCATACCTCAGCTAATCGCTCAGCAACATCCTCAAAGAGCATGTCTTCAAAGTCTACCGTCCCGATGAGTATGCGTGAGCAGCGCCCCTGTAGGTAGTCATGTAGGCGGCGATAGCGGCCATTGGCTTCGGGGTGCTTATCTGTATTGTTGCCATGTCCCATGAGGATGAGAGCTTCCCCTCGCTCCAAGCGCTCGCGGAAGAGTGAATAGATACAATCTCCTACACGCTCAATATCAGCTTGACTCCAAAGTAAGGGCACACCGACAATGGTCGGTATCTGCGGGTAGAGACGATGGAACTGTGGAATGTAGCGGTCATCAATAAAGGAGTACTCCAGGCCAGGGATGACATGTAGCGATTGGATGCTTACAGCTTTGTATCCAGCTTCGCCAATCGCCTCGAGCCACTTATCTGTGGTATAGTATTCCTCGCCTGTCTTCTCAAACCATTTGCGGATGCAGAACTTGGAGGTGAAAGCCATATAGATATCTCTATCTGGGAAACTCTCAGCAAAGGCATTGCGTAATGTGGCAAAGGTTTTGTGTGGCCCCTCGTGGGTACTCCCAAAAGTGACTAATAGCAGGGCTCGCTCATGTCGCTTCTCTGCGCAGACACGGGCGATCAGTGGGTTTTGGTTGCTCTGTTCCATAGTGATTACTCCTGTGCATTGGCCTCATAGCGATACTTCACCTAATGAGGATTGCACAAAGTTACTCTTTATCTAACAGATTCTAAAGGAAGAAGAGGAGGAGATCGGTATGCTATCCGACCAGATGAGTAGGTGCTATAAAACGAGTGTTGACTGTCTCCCGACAGCCAACACCCTTCGTTAACCTTAAATCTAATACCATGAAAAACACACTGCAAATATACGTTAAATAATTTGAGTCTACCAAATATTTCTTGATCTTTATTTACCTTTATTTCGTATGTCATTGTTGGAGAGAGTATTCCTCTGATGAGAGAACTTTCTTGAAAGAGAAGAAATATCTGCTTGGTGCTGATAGATGGATAAAAAAATAGGCCCTCAGGATATCCTGAGGGCCTATTTAGTGTTGGAAATCAGCAGCTCTTACTTGGTCTTGATGCCGAGCTTCTTGGCGATGTCTTCAGGAATAGCCGAGCGATGAAGTACGATGTTCATCGTCTTACCCTTTACGAAGTTGTAAGAAGCATACCAGTGTCCCTTGTAAGCACCAGCTTCACCCCATGAGTTCTTTACCATAAAGAACTTGCGGCCAATCTGGTTCTTTGCGATACCGTAGATGACCATACCATGGTCGTCGGTGAGCTCGTAGTTGTCGAAGCCCTTCTGACGATATTCCTGGGTGGGTTCGATTTCGGGCACATCAGCCGTGTGGATGAGCTGATTCAGCAGGCGCTGCTTATCTGAGGAGTTAAGACCGATCCAGCGAGCCTGGTCAGAGCCCTTCGTTTCGATTTCTTCCACGTCGGGGAGGACGGCGATACCGTCACGAGTGAAGCCCTTTTCACTTACGTCAGAGCCCCAAGCGATCGTGTAGCCCTTATCGATGGCGTACTCCATGGTGCGCATGAATTCATCGATGGGAAGGTTGTAGGACTCAGCCCAACGCCAGTTGTCTTCGATTTCGAGGGCGAACTTGCTATAGAAGGGGTGATGAGTGAAGGAGGTCAGTGAGACATAGTCATCTGCATTCAGACCCATTTCCTGAGCATAGCTCTTGGGCGTGTACTTCTTGCCATTGTACGTGAAGCTTTCGGGAAGCTTACCGAGGTACTGGTCAATGATAGACTCAAAGGCTGGATACCATGCTGGGGAGAGCTTCCCGTTAGGATTGCTTACGATAGCATCAAGGAAGCCCTTGAGGGCAGCTTCCATTTCGCCGTGCTGATTCTTAGTCGTCCCATAGTTAAGACCAGGGAGGACTGACTGGGGAACGGCACCATACTCCTTGAGTACATAGAGTACATCGTAGAAAGAACCACCCTGTGCGAAGTTCAGCTTGCCGTGCAGACGGACATACTTACGTGCCTTGTCTCGGTAGGAGTGGCTGACTACGAACATCTCAGAGAGGTCATACTCACCCTTACCGATGCGGATCAGCTCATCTTCCAGGAAGCTCTGGCCTGAGTAAGCCCAGCAAGTTCCTGAGTTTGCCTGATTCTTGATCGAGGTGATGCGTGCGTCCTTGACGGTCGTGAAGACATTAGGCTGTCCAGCGTCCTTAGACTGAGTGGGTGCTTGTGCCAGTGCCAGGGAAGAAGTCATCCCTGCGATGGCCATGATAGCGATAAGTTTCTTCATCTTTGATGGGTATATGTAATAGTTACGAGTTACATCAAGTGCCTATTCCCCCTGGGCATTTGCGACAAAGGTATCCAAAGATACACAATAATTCGCTTCGTCAGCTCGTAGTCAGACAGCCGCAAAGCTGTGGCTCGGGAGTAGGTTGCTTTTGGGAGGGGAGGCAAAACTATTGGAGGAAGGGATTCTTACGACGCTCGTATCCTATAGTAGTCTCTGGCCCGTGACCACTGAAGACAATCGTCTCATCGGGTAGTGGAAGATACTGGGTACGGATTGACTCAACAAGCTGATCATAGCTCCCATACCAGAAGTCCGTGCGACCAATTGTCCCCTGGAGTAGGGTGTCCCCAGAGAGTAGAATCCCAGACTCAGGTGCATAGTAAGCGAGGTGACCTGGCGCATGTCCAGGGACAAAGAGAACTCGCAGCTCTTCACTGCCGAGGCGAATGAGATCATCCTGTCCTACCATCGTATAGCGGTCTGCTGGGACATCTTCCAGTGGTAGTGGAATAGCATAGCCCTTGAGTTGCTCAGAGGGCAGGGGTAGCTTCTCGAAGTCAATCGTATTGGCATAGGCTGTGATATGAGGCCATTCCTTGAGGACGTATGCGGCTCCCCATACATGATCGAAGTGCTGATGGGTGCAGAGCATCAGAGTCGGTGTCAGACCTTGCTCCGTGATAAAGTCACGGAGCTTCTCTTCCTCAGAGTGGCGCATGCATCCTGGGTCTACGATGGCAGCCTCACGGCTCTCTTCATCGTAGAGGACGTAGGTATTCTCTTGTACAGGCCCGAAGGTAAACTGGTGAATCTTAAGCATAGGATGATAATGATGATAGTCTTAGTGGGGAAATAGTGCCATCGGCCTTTAAGGCATTTGGCGTCGTAGGTGGGAGCCATCGATCTCCAGCCCTTCGCTGAGCTCTCCTGCCCAATAGCGTATAGCAGCCATGGTGTCCAGAGGATGGTAGGGGAGGGCTGCGATGATTTTCTCGACGGGATAGCTCTCTGCGGTGGTGTCGAGGAAGGAGCGCTCAAGCTCCTCGCCTACGGCATCGATGATATATTGATGTAGTCCCGAAGGATGCTTGCGAAGACAAACATCACATGCTCCACAGGGGGTACTCTCAGTCTCTCCAAAGTAAGCGAGAAGCATGCGAGAGCGGCAGGTCTCTTCCTCTTCTATATAGGTACGTACAGCCCCGATGCGGTCACTCATCTTGTCGCGACGCTCCTGATAGGCGGCATAGGGTATACGGAGATACTGGCTGTCTTCACGTCGGATGAGGAAGTGTAGGCGAGGGATATCCTTCTTCGGGATGTAGTGCAGGACGCCTTGGCGAGATAGTGCTACAAGGAAGGTGTAGACCTCATCTTCGCTGTAGCCCGAGAGGGTCGATAGGTCGCGCTCGTTGATGCACACGTAGTCAGAGAAGAGCCCCGTATAGCTACGCAGTATCGTGCGGATAAGGCGATCGGGACCGATATGTGGCTGGTAAAGCTCCTTACTCGGGATGAGGAAGCGGAGCATCGAGCGGCTGTCATCATCGTGGTACTCCAGCCACTTCGCCAGCTGCATGATCTCGATAGCGTGACGGGTCTGCACGGGACGCATATGGAAGCGTCGTATGAAGAGCTCGATGTCAAAGTCATACGTGCGATCCAGCCCCTCTCCTTCTCCGATAGCCAGGAAGTTGCAGATCTGATCATATACCTCGCGGATGTATTCCTTATCGGGGAAGGTATCCTGCAAGCGACGATGTAGCATTCTGGAGTCCTGGCTACCGACGATAGCCACAGCGTAGGAGTGCTCACCATCACGCCCTGCACGCCCTGCCTCCTGATAGTATTCCTCGAGGGAAGAGGGCATGGTGAGATGGATGACCAGGCGTACATCGGGCTTATCGATGCCCATACCGAAGGCATTCGTTGCGACCATGACACGCACCCCTCCTCGCATCCATCGCCCTTGGCGCAACTCACGCTCGGTATAGGTTAGCCCTGCATGATAGTAGGTAGCACTGATCCCTTCGGCAAGGAGTGCTTCAGAGACCGTCTGACAGAGCTGCCTATTGCGGCAGTAGATGATGGCAGCTCCTTCTACTCGGGAGAGTATGAAGCGCATCATCTCAGGCTTGTCATCGCTGCGACGTATCGAATAGGAGATGTTGGGGCGAAGGAAGCTCTTCTGATAGAAGGCATGGCCTGGGCGGAAGTGAAGGACACGCTTGATATCCTCGACGACCTCGCTCGTCGCTGTCGCTGTAAGAGCCAAGATGGGTACCTCGGGAAGCTGCTCACGGAGCTTCGGTAGCTCAAGGTAGGAGGGGCGGAAGTCATACCCCCACTGACACACGCAGTGACATTCGTCGATGACAATGAGTGAGACGGTCAGGGCATGGAGCCATGCTTGGAATCGTTCGCTACCTACACGCTCAGGAGAGACATAGAGGAACTTGTACTTTCCAAAGAGGCAATTATCCAGAGCCGTCTGTACCTTCTCTTGTGACATACCCGAGTGGATCGCTGTAGCACGTATCCCCCGAGCTCGTAGGTGATCTACCTGGTCCTTCATCAGAGAGATGAGGGGCGTGATGACAAGTGTCAGCCCTGGGAGGATGAGCCCTGGTACTTGGAAGGTGATGCTCTTCCCGCCACCAGTCGGCATAAGCCCTAAGGTGTCTCGTCCGTCCAGTGCTGCTTGTACGATCTCTCGCTGTAGGGGGCGGAAGGCAGAGTAGCCCCAGTAGCGCTCCAGTACCTCTTCGGGTGAGAGGTCGCTGTCGGCTACGCCTGGTCGTGGATCATGCCCAGGTGTGACGGGAGAGATGGAGAGGGGATCTTCATCGAATAGGTCTTCAGGCCAGAGCTCATGATGCTCAATGATCGGGTCATCAGCACTTGGATCTGGATCTAAGAGCTCCTCAAGGTCTTCGGTAGAGGTCGGTCTCATGGAGGCATCCAGCGTGATCTATCGATCCTTGAGCCGCTCTGATAGCTCGCTCTCAAGGCAGAGATCCTTGACACGTAGCTGTAGGAAGCTCTGCGGATAGAAGTTATTCTCCTCGAGCTCAAAGCACAGAGCAAAGGCGTTGTGTCGTGTGATCTCGGGAGCATAGCGAGCCAGACCCAATGCGAAGCCATGAAGAGGACGGATGCGCTGGTAGCTGTCGGTCATACGTAGGCTCAGATGCTGAAGTGCCTTGCCTACTGCGCGTGTGCCACCGGCATCCCGCATGCTACGAGTCATGAAGATGGGACGCTCGTTGTCCGTGCCGAAGGGATAGAGCATCTCTACCTGACGGAGGAGCGTGCGTGACACCTCGGAGGGCTTGAGCTCTGCATCGATTTGGAGGGTCGGCGTGAATGGTTGTGAGGTGGTTTGCTCCACACCATCAGCATACTCCTGTATGCGGCGCATAAACTCAGGGAGGCGGTCCTCACGGATCGTCAGTCCTGCGGCAAAGATGTGTCCGCCGAAGTTCTCCAAGCAGTCACTGCAAGCTTGGATGGCTTGGTATAAGTCGAAGCCTCCAGCAGAGCGTCCTGATCCCGCAAGGAAGTCGCCTGTACTATGGGAGAGGATGAGCACAGGGCGGTGGAAGCGGTCGGCCAGTCGCGCTGCTACGATACCCATCACTCCCTTGTTCCACTCTGGACGGTAGAGGATGATGAGTCGCTGCTTCTGGAGCTGAGGGTCACTCTCGACGAGGGTAATGGCCTCACGTGTGACCTGCTGATCGAGCTCTTGACGCTGGCGATTGTATTCGTCGAGTATCTGGCTCTGTGCCTCCGCTGTAGCGGCATCCTCGGCAATGAGAAGCTTGACAGACTCAGCGCCGTGTGCCATGCGACCAGCAGCATTGATACGTGGCCCGAGCTCGTAGTAGATGCTCGCCATGTCGACGCGACCAGGCTGGATCTTCCCTAAGCGCATGAGATAGGTGATAGCTACCGAGGGGTGGCTATTGATCAGCTGCAGGCCGTGAGATATGAAGATGCGATTCTCCCCCAGGATAGAAACTCGGTCCTGAGCAATACTTAGGACGAGAAGCTCCAGCAGGGGGAGAAGGGATTCAAATGGAAGGTCACGATGGGAGGCAAGCCCTTGTACAAGCTTGAAAGCTACCCCACAGCCCGAGAGCTCGGTGAAGGGGTAGTGGTTGTCGCGACGCTTGGGGTTGAGGATAGCAGTAGCTGGGGGAAGGCTATCATCGGGCGTGTGGTGGTCGCATACGATGAAGTCCATCCCATGATCTCGAGCATAGGTGATTTCCTCAAACGCCTTGATCCCCGTGTCTACCGATATGATGAGGCTGACACCTAACTGCCGTGCATAATCTATGCCCTGCAGGGTGATGCCATAGCCATCGTCATAGCGATCTGGGATATAATAGTGGAGGTATTCCTCGGGCAAGCATTGTGCTCGCAGATAGCGATAGAGTAGTGCTACGGCTGTGGTGCCATCGACATCATAGTCTCCGTAGATCAAGATATGCTCCCGCTGCTCAATAGCTTTATTCAGCCGCTCGACAGCGACCTGCATATCCTCCATCGCAAAGGGATCATGTAGCTCCTCAAGGCGTGGAGAGAAGAAGCTCTGTGCCTCCTCATAAGTACGTATACCCCTTGCTACGAGGAGGCGCCCCATAGCAGGGAAGAGCCCCAAGCGTGTGGCTAATTCACAAGCTTGGGCCTCCTCATCTGCGGTATATTGTCTTATCTCCCAGCTTTGGGACATGCTTATATCTCCTTGCTAGTGCTACTACTTCTTTGTGGTGGCGCTGGGCATCAGGGTAGGCTGGATCAGATAGTAGTGTTGCTGTGTCTTGCCCTTCCCAGAGCCTTGTATCTCTACAACGACATAGTCCTTGCCTTTGTTCGTTTGCTCACGGCTGGAGAGGATTTCCTCACGAGGAGTCTCATTCCAATGCTGCTCAAAGAGAAGGGCATCGTCGAGCGAGCGCACCTGAATAGCCTTGTCAAAGCTCGAGCCATCACCCGTGTGAGCGATCATGCTGAGGAGCTCGACGAGCTGGTACATATAGACATTGAACCGTGAGCTCTTGAGATGAAGCGAGAGGTCGCAGGCCCGCTTGATGAGCCCAATATGCGTGGGGTTACGCCACAGCCCTTGTTGGACGGCCTTGAGTGCCTCAGTGAAGTTCTTCCCCTCGATAAGGCGATCGGCCTCAGCCTCTATCTTGCTAAGGAAGGGAGCTGTATCTTCACGTCCATCTACCGAGAAGTATAGCTCTCTGATATCTGCACGACTGAGCGTAGAGTCTGCGCGGCGGAAGCGTGTCGTCAAGAGCTCATTGGACTGTGCGCTCTTTTCGCTTACCTTCTGTACAGGCGCTGTCCCTCCCGTACGTAGGCGGATGCTGTCTTGACGCATCTTCTCAAGCTGCTCCTCACTGGGAGCTTGGGCTGCATAGTAGCGGCCTCGTGCGCGCGAACGTATATTATAGGAGTGGCGGCCACGACGTGAGGAGCTGTGACTGCTCTTCGCCGAGCTCTTACTCTTGGATGACTTGGAGGAGGCCTTCTTACTCGTAGAGGTCGTAGGCTTCTTGCGGCTACGTGCTTCCCCTATCGATGGGACGGATAGGGAGAGGCTGAGGGCTGCCAGCAGGAGGGTTATCTTCGAATGGATAGGTCGCATAGTTGTTTCTTGTTAGTCGCCTCCGATGCTCATTGAGGTAGGAGAGAAGCTCTTCGCTACTGTCCTATGACAAGCTCGGAGGGTAATCACTGAGTGTCGCTTAGAAGGAACGAGGTCAATCTGCGCCTCAGTATAGCGAAGGGGAGTCCCCATCACATAGACAAAGATAACGGAAACGGCTCGGATTACCTATGCCTATCCGCTCTTCTTTCCTATGAAAAGGCATACAAAAAGCCACATTTCATGGGCTAACTCATAATTAATGACTACTTCCTTGGGCTAAGGTTTAAGCATAGGGTGCTCCTGTTACCGTCTCGATGGGGAGCACAACAAGAGTGGAGTTTCAGAAATCCTGTGGTGGTGGTATAGAGTCGCTTGTTATCTGTTTGTAAATTAGGGCATTTGGGGTGCTGAGGTGCGCTCCTGTAATGGCTGTTCACTGGGATCCATATAAGGAGGAATAAAAGAACCAGTACTGCTCACATCAGAGACCTCTTCGCATTATCGCGAGTATTCCTATTATCCAGCGGAGGAAAAAGTGTCCTTCTCGCTAAGGAAAAAGCGCCTTCACGTAGTGGTTTTCCTCTGTCTATGCACGTAGTCTTAAAGACCAGGTACGT
>ENA-OWNK01000274-OWNK01000274.1-metagenome-genome-assembly--contig:-NODE-274-length-24965-cov-5.015255_pt1 | contig 24965 bp, 19 predicted proteins | sample MGYA00245343_ERZ651121 | MGnify/ENA primary metagenome ERZ651121 (study PRJEB26857, sample SAMEA4031775) | metagenome | biome: human; feature: oral; material: saliva | place: Philippines | collected 2014... | reverse complement strand
TCTGGCCCATTTTTAGGAGTCAGTCAAGCTAACCAACTTATATTGAATGTAGATTTATATTGGGTAATAAGCTCTCAAGAAACGATTGTTGGAACAGTTGAGCAAGATTTAGGACTATTTGCCATTGGGTCTTATTTTGGAACTCCAAAAATGTGGATTCAAACAAGTAACGCTGGGCTGTTACAAGAAATGCATAATAGAAATTATAGATGTCTAGTTAGAAGTTTTTGTGGCTTAGGGTTAAGTGGATGGCCGCCACCGTACCTAGCTGATGGTTATTTAGGAAGTTATAGCCCAGATGACGGATATTTCGAAATTATAAAAGAAGATTATCACGTATCGGAAATTATTAGCTTCCGATTAGGGGAAGAACACTTGGACTTTATGGCAAATCCTGAACGAATCCTGGATTTAACCAAGTAATTTCAAAGCGTTTTTGCTGTTCTAAGACAAGAGTCAGTTCATTTTGGACTGACTCTTGTTTAATCTTCACAACATATCCGTAATTTCTAAAGGCAGACGGTAGTAAATCATCGGTAAACGGTAGTTGACTTTACCTACTACATATGTAGTTAGTTAAATAATTTATATATTATACAAGGTAAAATAATAGTAAAGCCCGCTAACTGCGGGCCTTCTTAGCTGCTATTAAGATTTATATGAGGTAAATAATACAACAAAACACGTTTTCATATTTTGAGCAGCCAATGAGCGAGAAATTAATACCGTTGGGCGAACTGTCTTCAGAACAAATATCTTTTCTTCATATAGTTATGTAGATGTAAGCCACACAAGTGGCATTGGTGCCACGTTGTGGCAAGGAGAGTTTTAGAAAGAGGCAGAAATGAGCGAGTTTATTAACCGTCCACTTTCGCGTCGCGGCTTCCTTGGCGGAGCAACTGTAGCAGCTGGCCTTGGCCTCACCGCTTGCGGTGGCGGACAGCAGAAGGCAGCTGAAGCTCCATCTGGAAAGGAAGGCGGCGGCACAATTACTGCTGGTACCGCTTATTCAACCCAGAACTATGATCCATCTACTACTTCATCAGCACTTGCTCTTGGTGTTAACTGGCAGGTAGTTGAGGGCCTCTACGGTCTTAACTTCCACGACTACTCAACATTCAATGAGCTTGCTACTGCTGATCCTAAGAAGGTTGACGATTACACCTTTGAGATTACCCTCCGTGACGGCGCAAAGTTCTCTGATGGTAACGAGGTAAAGGCAGATGACGTTGTTGAGTCCTTCAACCGTTCCGCTGCTAAGGGTAGCGTTTACGTCCCAATGCTCTCTCCAATTGCTTCCGTAGAGAAGAAGGATGACAAGACTGTCACCGTTAAGACTACTATTGCTAACTTCTCCCTCCTCAAGGAGCGTCTGTCCATTGTTCGCGTTGTTCCAGCAAGCAGCTCCCAGGATGAGATGAAGAAGCAGCCAGTTGGTTCTGGTCCATGGATGTATGAGTCCATCTCTGACAACACTCTTGACCTTGTTCCTAACAAAAACTACAACGGCGCAACTCCTGCTAAGGACGATAAGCTCCACTATGACGTCCTTAAGGATCCAACCGCTCGTCTGACCGCACAGCAGGACGGAACCACCCTTGCTATGGAAATGGTTCCTGCAGACGCTGTAGACCAGCTCAAGGGCGCTGGCTGCACCGTTGACGCTGTTCAGGGCTTTGGTGTCCGTTTTGCAATGTTCAACCTTGGCAAGGCTCCTTGGGACAACGTTAAGGTTCGCCAGGCATGCCTCTATGCACTTGATACAGACAAGATGCTTGCAAACGCATTCTCTGGTCAGGCTGAGGTTGCCACCAGCTACCTTCCTTCTTCCTTTGCTAACTATCACAAGGCATCTACTGTCTATGCACACGATGTAGATAAGGCTAAGAAGCTCATTGCTGATTCTGGCATTACTCCAGGTGATGTTGTTCTCCGCACCACCGATAACGAGCAGGTTAAGTCCATGGCAACTCAGGTCAAGAACGACCTCGACGCACTTGGCTTTAACGTAAGCATCGTTTCCGATACTTCTCCAGCAACCTATGCTGCAATTGACGCAGTTGACGGCTCTTGGGACATCCTGCTTGCCCCTGGCGATCCTTCCTGCTTCGGTGCAGACGTCGACCTGCTGCTCAACTGGTGGTATGGCGATAACGTCTGGATGACCAAGCGTTGCCCATGGAAGGAGTCTGCTGAGTGGAATAAGCTTCACGAGCTCATGAGCAAGGCTCTTGGCCAGTCTGGCGCTGATCAGCAGTCCACTTGGAACGAGTGCTTCGACATCATCGCTGAGAACGTACCTCTGTACCCAGTTCTCTTTGCTAAGACCTTCACCGCTTCCTGGAGCGAGAAGCCAAACAGCAACGGCGTTGCTCTCAAGGGCTTCAAGGGCATCGGAACCACCGGCCTGTCCTTCATTGATGTCAACACAGTTACTGCTAGCTAATTTGTTGCCATCACGCGCTTAGCATCTCATACATTGGGGCCCGAGCGTTTTACCTATAACGCTCGGGCTCTTGTGCGCAAAATTTCGTCCTGAGGTGCACAAAGTCTCATCAAATTTTATTTGTACGGTTTGTTTTAAAGAGAGAGGGGGAGATAGTGAACAACCTATTACGTCTTATCGGACGCCGTCTTATTGCGCTCCCGATTATGGCTCTAGGCGTCACCTTTCTCGTATTCTTCCTAATGTCTTTCTCGCATGTTGATCCTGCATACAATGCCTTGGGAGAGTCTGCTTCTGAAGAAGCTATCCAGCAGTATCACATTGAGAATGGCCTTGATGACCCATGGCCTGTGAGATATGTACGTTATATCGGTGATGTTGCTCATGGAAACCTGGGTACCTATGGCACTTCTCACTATTCAGTTGCTGAAAGAATTTCAAAGGCTCTGCCAGTAACTATGCAGTTGACCTTTATGGGTCTCTTTATTGGCGCAATAGTTTCGTTTACGTTGGGCGTTATTGCGGCTCTCTATAGAGACCAATGGCCCGATCAAATCATCCGCGTATTCTCAATTGCCGGTCTTGCAACGCCATCATTTTGGTTGGCAGTTCTTTTGATTCTGGTCTTTGCGTCTACGCTCAAGCTTTTGCCTGCCTCTGGAGCACTACCAGATCCTACGGTAAATCTTGGCGGCTACCTTGCCCGTATGATTATGCCGGCATTTGCACTTGCGGTTCCAATGTCTGGTCAGATGACCCGTATTGTTCGTACCGCAATGGTCGAGGAGCTGGATAAGGACTACGTCCGTACTGCTCGCGGTGCTGGTATTCCAGAGAGAATCGTTATCGCAAGAAACGTACTGCGCAACGCTCTTATTACCCCTGTAACCACACTTGGCCTCAAGATTGGTTACCTCATGGGTGGCGCCGTTGTTATTGAGGTTATTTTTAACCTTCCTGGCATGGGTACCGCTATTCTCGAGGGCATCCAGGGTAACGAGGCAATGCTTGTTCAGGGCGTTGTTGTTGTCGTTGCACTGTCCTTCATCATCATCAACATTGTTGTTGATATGTTGTACATCTTGATTAACCCACGCATTAGGACGGTGTAGTGCGATGGTACAAATGAGAAAAAAACAAGTCGAGAAGCTCGAAGAAGCTGCAGCAAAGGGTTCAACCTTTGGTGGCTTCAAGAAGATGAAGACAGCTTCCAAGATTGCTCTTGTTATTCTTGTCTTTGTTGTTCTTGCTTCTGTCTTTGCAAACTTTATTGCTCCACATAACCCACTTGAGATTTTCAACGCTCGTCAGGCTCCAGGCAATGGATTTATTTTTGGTACTGACGATAAGGGCCGCGACATTCTTTCTCGTATGCTTTATGGTGGTCAGTATTCACTGGTCATTGGCTTTGGTGCTACGGGTATGGCACTGCTGTGTGGCTCAATTATTGGTGCAATTGCAGCTGTTTCTAGAAAGACTGTCTCTGAGGTCATCATGCGTGTGCTCGACATCATCATGTCGTTCCCAGGCATTGCTCTTGCAGCAGTCTTTGTTTCTATTCTGGGTAATAGCGTTCCTTCAATCATCTTTGCCATTGGCTTTATGTACACGCCACAGATTGCGCGTATTGTTCGTGCAAACATCGTCAGTGAGTACGGCGAGGATTACGTAAGGGCAACCATTGTTTCTGGTGCTCGTGCACCATGGATTCTGTGGAAGCATGTTCTTCGTAACTGCATTGCTCCAATCATGGTCTTTACCGTTACGCTTGTTGCAGACGCAATCATCTTTGAGGCATCCCTGACCTTCATTGGTGCAGGTATTGCAGAGCCAACTCCAACATGGGGTAACATCCTGGCTGATGCTCGTGCTGGCGTTCTTGCTGGCCGTTGGTGGCAGGCATTCTTCCCAGGCCTGGCTATCATGATGACCTGCCTGGCACTGAATATCCTCTCCGAGGGTCTTACTGACGCTATGGCAGCAGCACCTGGCGCTCCTGTTGATACAGAGAACTCTGACTCCAGGCGTGCGGATGACATCCTTGCATCTGATCCAGTTCGTGCCTACGCAGAGCAGGCAGAGTCCCTTGAGCGCAGACTTAATGCACTCAAAGAGGTTGAGCTGTCCAGAACAGACAGACGTAAGCCAGACTTTGATGTTGCTCCATTGCTCAGTGTTAAAGATCTTTGCATCAGCTTTGAGTCTCATGGAGACGTCAAGGTTGTTGACCACGTAAGCTTTGATGTTCGTCCTGGTCAGTGCATGGCACTGGTTGGCGAGTCTGGCTGCGGCAAGTCTATTACTACCAAGGTCATCATGGGTCTAACTGATCCAAAAGAGACTATTACTGGTCAGGTTCTCTACAAAGACCAAGACCTCCTGAAACTCTCCAAAGAAGAGCACCGCAAGCTGCTTGGTCACGAGCTTGCAATGGTCTACCAGGACGCTCTGTCTTCGCTGAACCCTTCCATGCTTATCTCTTCTCAGATGAAGCAACTTACCAGCAGGGGAGGCACTCGTTCCGCAGAGGAGCTTCTGGAGCTTGTAGGCCTGGATCCAAAGCGTACGCTAGAGTCTTATCCACATGAGCTTTCTGGTGGTCAGCGTCAGCGTGTTCTGATTGCTATGGCTCTTACCCGCGATCCTTCTCTGGTTATCTGCGACGAGCCAACAACCGCTCTGGACGTTACTGTTCAGAAGCAGGTCATCAAGCTCTTAAATGACCTTCAGCGTCGTCTTGGCTTCGCAATGATTTTTGTAAGCCACGACCTTGCACTTGTTGCAGAGGTTGCTTCTGAGATTACCGTTATGTACGCAGGTCAGGTTATTGAGCAGGCAGCTACTACTGAGCTTCTGACCAATCCTGTTCACGAGTACACCCGCGGTCTTCTCGGCTCTGTTCTTTCCATTGAGGAAGGCGCACAGGACGGTACCAGACTTCACCAGGTACCAGGTTCTGTTCCTTCTCCAGAGGACTTCCCAACAGGCGATAGGTTTGCTCCTCGTTCAAGTCACCCAGATCTGGGACTTGAGGTTCACCCTGTTATCAAGGAGATTCCTGGTAAGCACCATCGTTTCTCCGAGCTGCCTGATGAGTATCTGAAGGAGCATGGTCTTGTGCCTTACCTTGAGCGTTCTCAAAAGGAGGTGAGATAAATGGCTACAACAACTGAAGAACAGCCAATTATCTTCCTCGATGACATTTCGGTTACGTTTAAAACACGTACGGGTTCAATCTTTAAGCCTAATAAGGTTCACGCAGTACAGAATGTTTCTCTCAAGCTTATGCCTGGTGAGACCATTGGTATTGTTGGTGAGTCTGGCTGCGGAAAGTCTACTACCGCAAATGTCATGTGTGGTCTTCAGTCTCCAACGTCCGGTCATGTGTACTTCAAGGGAATGGATGTTACCAAGCGTACTCCAGAGCTCAGGAAGCAGATTGGCCGCGTTGTCTCTGTTGTCTTCCAGGACCCAGCAACTGCTCTTAACCCTCGTATGATTGTTAAAGATCAGCTTATGGATCCGCTACTGGTACACAAGGTAGGAACAGAGCAGGAGCGAGAAGCTCGTATTAATGAGCTTGTCAGCTTGGTGGGACTTCCACATTCAGCACTTCGTGCCCTTCCTGGTCAGCTTTCTGGTGGTCAGCGTCAGCGTGTTGCTATTGCACGTGCGCTTTCTCTGAACCCATCGGCAATCATTGCTGACGAGCCTACTTCCGCACTGGACGTTTCTGTTCGTGCACAGATCTTGAACCTGCTTACAGACCTCAAGTCTGAGCTGGGTCTCTCGATGATTTTTATTTCGCACGATATTCAGACTGTCCGCTATGTTTCTGACCGCATCATTGTTATGAATCACGGCCAGATTATGGAAGATGGTCCTGCTAAGCAGGTCTTTGAGCATCCAACAGATCCTTACACTAAGACGCTTTTGGGTGCTGCACCATCTTTGCTTCATCCTAAACTGGGTGAGTAGCGCTTACGTTTTTGTTTGACCAGAGCGCAGCTTAGGCTGCGCTCTTTTAGCTTGTTAGGTGGATCAATGCACCAAGAAACGCTTGAGCTTGCAGAATTGAAGGCAGCTCATGCTCTGACGCCTTATCCTTCAGATTTTGAGGCGTTTTGGAAGGCACGTATGGAGGAAGCGGATAACGCTCCTCTTAGCTGGCAGATTGTACCTTCAACAGAAGTCACGTCATCTGCTTTAGCTTACTTTTTTGATTTGACGTTTGTGGGAATTGATGGCGCGGAAGTCTACGCAAAGTATCTGCGCCCACAGACTGCCTCGGGCGTACAAACTCCGCTTGTTCTACAGTTCCATGGCTATCCAGGGGCTTCTCGCAGTTGGTTTGAGCAGAGCTCATTTTTAGGCTTGGGCTGCTCGCTCATTGCGCTTGATAACCCTGGGCAGGGTGGTCGTAGTTTGGACGGAAGCTCATATAAGAGCACTACCGTCTCTGGTCATTTGGTGCTTGGACTGGATGGGCCAGTAGAGGATCTTTACTTTGTGCACTTGTATCAGAACATTCGCTTGCTCTGCAGAATTGTTCGCCAGCTTGAAGGCATTGATATAGACCGCATTTTTGTGAACGGTGCTTCACAGGGCGGCGGCATTGGCTTAGCTACCTGTGCACTTAACCCAGACCTTATTAATAGAGCAGCAATTCTTTATCCCTTCCTTACCGATTTTAGGTGCGTATGGGAGCTTAATGCTGACGAGGTTGCTTACGAGGGAATTCGTTATTATTCCCGCTGGTTTGATGCAGACGGCTCTCGCGTTGATGAGGTCTTTGCAAAGCTTGCCTACATTGATTCAGCCAATTTTGCACATCTGGTTACCTGTCCTGTGCTTTTTGGTACTGGACTTGATGACCCCGTAGTTCCTCCAGAGGCTCAGTTTGCTGCCTACAATGCTTTGACCTGTCCAAAGAGGCATCTGCTGTATCCAGGCTACGCGCATGAAGAGATTGGTGATTTTGACGATAAAATCATTGATTTCTTCTGCTCAGAAAATGGAGAGCAAGCTCTTAAAGAGTTGGACTCGTCGTTTCCTGCTCAAGCAGAATGCGAGGTGGGAGCATGAGGGGTTTAACACAAAGGCTTGAAGATGCCCGTTCTTATCGCGGTGCGTGGCTTAGACCATCAAACTTTGAATCATTTTGGGAGACGTCTGTAGCGTTTGCACAAAATGCGCACGTAGAGAGTGTGGTTGAGCTGCCGTCTGCTACCCAGACTGCAACGTTCAAGCGCATTACATTTGCCTCAACCGACCAGACACAACTGAGCGCTCGTGTCATTCTTCCAGCGGGTGCATCGGTGGCAGAGCTGACCACCGCAGTGGAGGTCCTGCCTACGACTGAGCTGTCAGCCACAACAGAGCTACCAGCGGTGGTACTCTTCTCCGATCTGGGTCGGGGAGCGCGCAGCTGGCTGCATCTATTGCGCTTCTCGGCACTTGGTTTGCCCGTTGTGGCTTTGGAGGCTCGTCCATGCGAAGCCCAGCTTAAAGACGCTTGGAGGGGAGCGCTTAGCGCAGAGGAGCTTGCTCACGCGCTCATCAACCCAGATGACGCTGCATCCTCCACGCTCAAGCAGCTCATCGATGACGCGCTGGTAGCTGCCTCGGTTGCCTCACGCTTTCTGGGACGCACAACCGTTACCTGGGGAGAAGGTCTAGGCGGCTCGCAGGCATTGTTTGCGGCTGCGCTTCTGCCCAAGGATGTGAGCGCTACCATGGCGCTGAACCCGCTCTTTGCCGACAACGCAACAACCCTGCGCTCGGTTGTCGGGTGCGGAGACACTCCGCAGTCAGATGCAGCTATCGACGCGGTCGGTCTTCTCGACAGCGCGTGCGCGGCCGAGCTGGTGCGTGTACCTGCGCTTATCGGCACGGCCCTGCTGGACCAGACCGCGCCAACTGAGGGAACGTTTGCGCTGTTCAACCGCCTGCCGGGGAAGAAAGAGATGCGTGTGTACCCCAAGTTTGGGCACGAGCGCATCAATCAATTTGAGAACGAGCAAATCAACTGTCTCTGCGAGGTTATATCAGGACTTTGTCATAACTAAGCGGACTATAATTACGTAGGTTCTTTGAAGTTGCTTTTGATCAATGCTTTGGTCGGCCACTTCAGTACATTGTTGTATGAAACCAGTTGGATTTTCCAACGTGTGAAAGGATAAAGCATGTCCAGTAACGTACCATTTAGCGGTGTTGTTCCACCAGTTGTAACCCCAGATACCCCAGACCATCAGCTTGATGTTGTGTCGTTTGAGCGCTCCATTAACCGTCTTATTGAGGCTGGCGTAGACGGCCTGTTCTTCCTCGGTTCTTCTGGCGAGGTTGTCTTTGCAACTGATGAGCGTCGTGATCAGATTGTTCGCGAGGCTGTCCGCATTGTTGACCACCGCGTTCCGGTCCTTGTGGGCATCATTGATACCCAGACCGAGCGCGTCCTGGAGCACGGTCGTCGTGCCCTCGCACTGGGTGCAGATGCTCTTGTAGCAACCGCTCCTTTCTACGCACTTGGTGGCCCAGCTGATATTGAGGAGCATTTCCGCATCCTTCACCAGGAGCTGGACGCACCTCTGTTTGCATACGATATTCCTGTCTGCGTTCACACTAAGCTTCCTTGGAAGATGCTTGCTCGCCTGGGTGCAGAGGGCGTTCTTGCAGGCGTTAAAGACTCTTCTGGCGATGACGTTTCCTTCAGGTATCTTGTTCAGGAGAACGAGAAGAACGGTCACCCTCTGACCCTTCTGACTGGTCACGAGATTGTTGTTGACGGCGCTCTTCTTTCTGGTGCAGACGGTTCTGTTCCTGGTCTTGCTAATGTTGAGCCAGAGGGCTACGTCCGCATGTGGAAGGCAGCTCAGGAAGGTAACTGGGCAGAGGTCAAGCGTGAGCAGGACCGACTCAACGAGATTTCCCACATCTTTGATGTCACTTCAGGCGTTCAAGGCTATGGCGCTGGCGTTGGTGCATTCAAGTGTGCACTTAACCTCATGGGAATCTTTGATTCTGACCAGATGCCTCGTCCTGTTAAGCCACTTGATGGCCAGAACCGTGAGGCAATCAAGCAGGTTCTTATTGCAAACGGCCTTCTCTAAACAAGAGGGGACACCATGGACTCTAAGTTTGTTTCTCCAACACATGTTTGCGCCGTTGATATTGGCGGTACAAAAATTGCCTGTGGCATAGTTACCCTTAACGGCACCGACGCCCCAAACGTTCAGTCCGTAAAGAAGGTTCCTACCAATGCAAAAGAGGGTGGCAAGCAGGTTCTTGCCACCGTTCTCCAGGCAATTAGAGAGGCACTTGCTCGCGCACAGGAGCTGGGTCTTACCATCTCTGGCGTGGGTATTTCTTCTGCTGGTGTTGTTGACCCTCGTACGGGCGACATCACCTACGCAAATGAGCTTATGCCCGGCTGGGGCGGAACCGCTCTTGGATCCGCAGTTACCAGCGAGTTTGGCCTTCCGTGCAGCGTTCTTAATGACGTTCATGCTCACGCTCTGGGTGAAGCTCGTCATGGTGCTGGCCACGGTAAAGATAGCGTTCTTACCGTAGCAGTTGGCACGGGCATTGGTGGCGCCTTTGTGAACCACGGCATCTTGATGCTGGGTGCTCACGACGAGGCTGGTCATATTGGTCACGTTGCAACTCCAGCAGCTGCAGGCGTTGATTGTCCTTGTGGTGGAACTTCTCACCTTGAGCCTGTTTCTGCAGGTCCTGGTATTATTCGTGAGTACGTCCGCCTTGGCGGCTCCGACACGCTTGAAGACGGTTCTGCTCTTGATGGTGCAGAGATTGACCGCAGAGCTCTTGCTGGCGAGAAGATCGCGCAGGCTGCAGAGGAGCGCTCGGGCCGCGCACTTGGTGAGGTCTTGGGTAGCATGTGCAACATGCTTGACCCTTCTGTCATCATTCTGTCTGGCTCCGTTGCAGAGTGCGGTAAGTACTGGCATGAGGCTCTTGAGGCTGCATTTAAGCTGCAGGCAATGCCTCCTGTTCAGGCAACGCCTCTTGTGAAGGGCACGCTTGGTGGAGAAGCTCCTCTTATTGGAGCTGCAGAAAACCTTGTTCTACCTGGCTATTTAGAGACACGTCTTTAGGAAAAAGCACGTCAGCAGGTTAATTCTTTGCTGACCAGTCACGCCGCAAAGACACGCACCTTTAACGTACGTACATTCTGGTAAGGAGAATACCGTGGCACACTCAGAGCTTGTTGAGTCACTTAAAGGAAAACTCATTGTTAGCGTCCAGGCGTATCCTGGTGAGCCTATGAGGCATCCAGAGACCATGGCTCAGATTGCACGCGCTTGTGAGCTTGGCGGCGCTGCAGCTATTAGGTGCCAGGGTTTGTCTGATATTTCTGCTATTAAAGGCAGAGTCGAGATTCCTGTCATTGGCCTCTGGAAAGAGGGCCATGAAGGCGTCTACATTACTCCTACGCTTCGTCATGCACGTGCTTGTATTCACGCAGGTGCAGACGTTGTTGCTTTGGATGCAACAGACCGCCCAAGGCCAGATGGTAGAACTTTTGAAGAGACCGTTGCGGCGCTCCGCGCAGAGTCTGACGTGCTGATTATGGCTGACTGCATGACTATGGATGATATCCGTCGTGCTGTTGCTGCTGGTTGTGACCTTGTTTCAACCACACTCTCTCACAATAAGGCTGCTATTGATACAACGCTTGATGATGGTCCTGATATTGCCCTTCTCAAGCAGGCAACCACTGAATTTCCAGGTATTGCCATTATTTGCGAGGGTCACGTCCATACGCCACAAGACGCAAAAGATGCTCTTGATGCAGGCGCTTGGGCAGTTGTTTCAGGTACTGCCATTACGCACCCAACTTCAATTACCTCTTGGTTTGCTGCAGCACTTGAGGATTAACGCTTGGAGCGGTAAGGTTTTCTCGTCACGTATGTAAGGAGCGCCTGTGAAGAAAAACGATCCCACACCTTCAGTTATTCCCGACATTGTCATTATTACGGGTATGTCTGGATCGGGTCGTACGCAGGCGCTTCATGTGTTTGAGGACATGGGTTATTTCTGCATTGATAACCTGCCACCAGCTCTTATTTTGCAGCTTTCTAACCTTGTGGGCATTAATACAGGTGTTGGCCGCCACTTGGCCGTTACCTGCGATTTGCGCTCGCAAGGTCTTTTTGATGACATCTCTGAAGCTCTGAAGTCTCTTGCAGATCACGAGCTCACCTACAAGATTGTCTATCTGGATTCCTCAGACGAAGTACTTATGCGTCGCTATAGCGAGAATCGTCGTCGTCATCCTTTAGCGCAGGAGGGAGAAAATCTCTCATCTGCAATTTCTAAGGAGCGCGCACAGCTACAGGACATAAAAGCGCTGGCAGATGTGGTCCTAGATACCTCGTCTATGCGTACTAATACGCTCAAGAGTCGTCTTCGTCGCGCATTTTCAGAGCTTGCTGAACAGCAGCTTATGGATGTTAGCGTATTTTCCTTTGGCTTCAAAAATGGTTTGCCCGTTGAGGCTGACCTTATGATTGACGTGCGCTTCCTGCCCAATCCTTACTATGATCCAGAGCTTAGGCCACTTACCGGCCTTGACGAGCCAGTAGCTCAGTTTGTCCTTAAGCATGGCACTACCAAGAAATTCCTTAAGTCTTGGTTTGAGTTGCTTGATGTAGTTATGCCTGGTTATGTGCAGGAAGGCAAAAGCTTGCTCTCTATTGCGGTAGGTTGTACAGGTGGCCAGCATAGAAGCGTTGCAATCGCCCGTGCTACGGCAGAGCATCTTACCAGCCAGGGCTATCGCGTAACGCTGTTCCATCGCGATCTTGATGCGGCTCAGAAGAAGTCTCAGCAGGCTGAGTAGAAGTTAGTCTGTCATGTCCTATACTGCCTTGGTAAAAAATGAGCTGGTCAGCGTACCAGAAATTCAGACGGACTGTGAATTAGCCCAGCTTTCTGCGCTTATTCGTGTTTCCGGAACGTTATCGATGCACGGTCCTGGCAAATTTGCCGTTCGCATTGTTACCGAGACTGGCACGGTTGCCCGAACAGTTATTAGTTCTTCTCGCCGTCTGTTTGATCTGGGTACTTCCGTTGAGTACCGCCGCTCTATCATGCATAAGAAACGCAACTATTTGCTTGAGATTTCTAACCAGGATTCGCTTGCAGAAGCGCTTTCCGCTCTTGGCATTTATATACCGGGAGAAGGCCTGGTAAGTGGCATTCCTAAAAGCGTTATCCGCACCAAGCAAGCGCAGCGAGCCTTTTTGCGTGGAGCGTTTATGGCGGGTGGATTTTTGGCCGATCCCTTAAAAGATTTTCACCTAGAGATTGCTGTCTCGGGAGAAAGATTTGCCACTGAGCTGGTAAAACTTATGGGATCCATTGGGGTAAAGGCGCGGCTTAATCATCGCAACCGTCATACCAATGCACTCATGCGTACCAGAGAAATTTATGCTGTCTACCTTAAGAGTTCTGACGACATCATCAAGTTTTTGCGAGAGATTGGTGCGCCAACTATGGCGCGCGCTATTGCGTTTACGCGCGTACAAAAGCATTATCGCAACAACGTCAACCGAGTTGTCAACGCAGAGATGGCTAATCAAACGCGGTCTTCAAATGCAGCGGCAGACCAGTTAGCGCTCATAGAAAAGGTCGAGAAACTCGTTGGACTTAGAGCTCTGCCGCCAGCGGTCAGAGATTTTTGTCTTGCACGAAAAGATAACCCTGAGCTGTCATTATCTGCGCTGGGGGAGTCGTTTGTACCACCCGTATCCAAGTCCGCCATGTATCACCGACTGCTTCGTTTGGAAAAAATCGTTCAGGATTTAGAAAAAGATGCATAAGTTATCGGTGAGTGCGGTAAAATACTCGGTGTACGGTTTAAATGTTAATGAATCCGGAGAATGGCTCTGGGTCACCGAAAGGAGCATTACGTATGGCAGTAAAGGTTGCTATTAACGGTTTTGGCCGCATTGGTCGCCTTGCATTTAGGCAGATGTTTGGTCACGAGGGTTCCGAGATTGTTGCAATCAACGACCTTACTTCTCCAGAGATGCTTGCATATCTTCTGAAGTATGACTCTACTCAGGGCAACTATTCCCGCGATCACAAGGTAGAGGCAACTGACCACTCCATCATCGTTGACGGTCACGAGATTGTTATTTACAAGGAGGCAGACGCTAACAACCTGCCTTGGGGCGATCTCAACGTTGACGTTGTTCTTGAGTGCACCGGTTTCTACACTTCTAAGGACAAGGCACAGGCTCACATCAACGCTGGTGCTAAGAAGGTTGTCATTTCTGCTCCTGCAGGCAATGACCTCCCAACCATCGTCTTCAACGTTAACCATGAGACCCTCACTGCAGATGACAACATCATCTCCGCAGCTTCCTGCACCACCAACTGCCTTGCTCCTATGGCAAAGGGTCTTAACGACTTCGCAACTATCAAGTCCGGTATCATGACCACCATTCACGCATACACTGGTGATCAGATGATCCTCGACGGCCCACAGCGCAAGGGTAACTTCCGTCGTTCCCGTGCTGGTGCAGAGAACATCGTTCCTAACTCCACTGGTGCTGCTAAGGCAATCGGCCTTGTTCTTCCTGAGCTCAACGGCAAGCTTATTGGTGCTGCTCAGCGCGTTCCTACGCCAACTGGCTCCCTCACCAACCTCTATGCTGTTGTTGACAAGAAGGTCACCGTTGACGAGGTCAACGCTGCAATGAAGGCTTATGCAGAGACCATCCCAGAGACCTTTGGTTACAACGAGGATGACATCGTTTCCCGCGATATCGTCGGCGAGACCCACGGCTCCATCTTCGACGCAACTCAGACCATGTGCTCTGACCTTGGCGATGGCACCACTCTTGTTCAGGTCACCTCTTGGTACGACAACGAGAACTCCTACACTTCTCAGATGGTCCGTACCATCAAGTACTTCGAGAAGTTCGTTGCTTAAGTTCTAGTTACATAGACGCCTTAGGCGCGGTCGCAGCATCTGCCGCGATCGCGCCTTCTTTTGTTGGAAACGTATTCAAAGGAGTGACATGGCTTTTACAAAGAAGACTGTCCGCGATGCAGATGTTGATGGTAAGCGCGTTCTTATGCGCGTTGACTTCAACGTGCCTCTGAAGGACGGCGTTGTTACTGACGACACCCGCGTTCGCGCTGCACTTCCAACCATCCAGTATCTTCTCGACCACAACGCAAAGGTCATCCTGATGAGCCACCTTGGCCGTCCAGATGGCACCGGCTTCCAGCCAGAGCTTTCCCTGCGTCCAGCTGCAGAGAAGCTTGCTGAGCTTCTTGGCCGCGAGGTTAAGTTTGTTGAGGACACCTATGGCGAGAAGGCCCGTGAGGCTGTAGACGCACTCAAGGACGGCGAGGTTCTTGTTCTTGAGAACGTCCGTTTTGACAAGCGTGAGAAGAAGAACGATCCAGAGATTGCAAAGACCCTTGCATCTTATGGTGACATCTTTGTTCTTGATGCCTTTGGTACCGCTCACCGTGCACAGGGCTCCGTTGTGGGACCAGCAGCTTACCTTCCTGCATACGCTGGCTTCCTGCTTGAGAAAGAGGTTGACACTCTTACCTCTATCTTCTCTAACCCAGAGCGCCCACTTGTAGCTATCGTTGGTGGCTCCAAGGTTTCTTCTAAGATTGGTGTTCTTGATCACCTTATCGACTCCGCTGATACCCTTATCATCGGTGGCGGTATGGCTTACACCTTCTTCCTGGCAAAGGGTTATACCGTTGGTACTTCTCTTCAGGAGCCAGACTGGATTGAGCGCGCAGGCGAGATGCTCAAGAAGGCAGAGGAGAAGGGCGTTAAGATTCTGCTTCCTGTTGACAACGTTGTTACCGATCACTTTGGTGAGGACGCTGTTGGTGAGGTAGTTCCTTCCGATCAGATTCCTGCAGACCGCATGGGTATGGACATTGGTCCTAAGACTGTTGAGCTTTACTCTGAGGCTATCAAGGGCGCAAAGACCGTCTTCTGGAATGGTCCTATGGGCGTCTTTGAGTTTGACCAGTTTGCAAAGGGCACCGAGGCTGTTGCTCGTGCTGTTGCAGATGCTGATTGCACCTCTATCATTGGCGGCGGCGATTCCGTTGCAGCAGTTAACAAGTTCCACCTTGCTGACAAGATGAGCTGGATTTCCACTGGCGGCGGCGCTTCCATGGAGCTCGTTGAGGGTAAGGCACTTCCAGGAGTGGAGGCGCTTCTCGATGCGTAATCGTATGATCGCAGGTAACTGGAAGATGAATGAGACTTTCGCTGAGGGTGTTGAGCTTGCTCAGGGAATTGTTGATCAGCTTGCTTCCGGTACCGGAAACGTTGATGTTGTTATTGCTCCACCTCTTGTAGACCTTAAGGGCGTCTCCGAGGTTCTTACCCAGGCCAACTCTTCTGTTGCTCTCTCTGCACAGAATGTGTACTGGGAGGAGTCTGGTGCCTTTACTGGTGAGACCTCTCCAGCAATGCTGACCTCTGTTGGTGCAACTTACTGCATTATTGGTCACTCCGAGCGTCGTGGCTACTTTGGCGAGACCGACGAGGACATTAACCGCAAGGCAAAGGCACTGATGGCCCATGACATCGTTCCTATTTCTTGCTGCGGTGAGTCTCTTGAGGTTCGCAACGCTGGTACCCACGTTCAGTTTGTTGTTGACCAGATTAAGGCAGACACCAAGGGCCTAGAGATTACCGATCCTTCCAAGTACGTTATTGCTTACGAGCCAATCTGGGCAATCGGTACTGGTATGACTGCAACTGCTGATGATGCACAGGAAGTTTGCGGCGCAATCCGTAAGACCCTGGTAGAGATCTTTGGCGCAGAAATTGCAGATGGCATCCGTATTCTTTACGGTGGTTCTGCAAAGCCAGAGAACGTTGGCGGCTTCCTCGAGAAAGAGGACGTTGACGGCGCACTTGTTGGTGGCGCATCTCTTAAGGCTGATTCCTTCGTTGCAATGGTAAAGAGCGCAATGAACTAAACTGTGGCAAAGCTTCTTACCACCGGTGAGGCGCTTGTTTCATTTGTTAAGTTCTTGTTTGTTTTGCAACTTGGCACACGTCATTCCCAAAGGGGAGTGGCGTGTGCTATTCTTTTCTCTTGTACGTGAAAATAACTAGGGCTGGATCTTCTCGCCAGCAAGAGGGGGAACCTCGTGGGCGTTCTGAATACAATTCTTTTAGTGCTGTTTGTACTTTCTGGCATTTTGACGGTGCTGCTTGTTTTGGCACACTCCGGAAAGGGCACCGGCGTTTCTGACATGATTGCTGCATCTATGTATAACGCAAGCGCTGGTTCAGGCATTATGGAGAAGAACCTTGATCGCCTTACCGTCATCACTACAACCATCTTCTTGGTTTGCGCTATTGTTATGGCTTTGACGTTCCCTGTTGGCGCTATTGGCTAAGCAGTCGCTTGCATATTTGAATTACCTGCCGAGAAACCCGAGTTTCTCGGCATTTTTTATTCGTAGCCTGCGGAGCATGTGAAAATTTGCTGTTGAGAATAACGGCAAAATGGTTGGACGCGACGGATAGTAGTTTTCTTTTACTTCTTAACAGAATTTTCAATAACGTTTCTCATATGTAAACAAATTTGATTGTGACCAGAGCGCTGGACTCAAACAGTCATTATATGTGGATACGTTTTACTGGGATTGGTATGCATAATCTTGCTTATCTAAGAGATATTTTTTGGGTTAAGCAGCTTATCCATGGTAAAATTGCACTTTGCTGTGTATTCACGGCATGTTTGTTGTAGGAATGCTAGGTTGCCATACCGAGAAAACCTCGCTTATCGGGTGGATAAGCGCAAGGCGGTGAGGAGAGTCAATGGCACGGTTTGTTTGGTACGTTACAAAGAGGATTTTGAGCTACATTGTGATGATTTTTGTTGCAACTTCGCTCACATTCTTCCTCGCATCATCATTTATGAACCCACGCTCCAACTTTGAGCAGCGTACTCCACGTCCTCCACAGGAGTCTATTGAGGAAAACCTGTATAGGACTAATCTGAATGATAAGACTCCAGTTATTGAGCGTTATCAGGTTTGGGTTACTAATCTATTTACCAAGTTTGATCTTGGTATGACTCCAACAGGCGATAACGTTAACCGTGAGATGAGCTCTAAGTTTATGGCTTCTATTGAGCTTATGACTCCAGCAACTATTTTGTCTGTTGTTATTGGCGTCAGCCTGGGCGTTTATACTGCCCAGCGTCAGTATCAGTGGCAGGACCGCTTCTTAAGTGGTGTTGCTTCGGTTCTGCTGGTTATTCCAACCGTTGTCATGGCAATCTTGATTGTTTTTGCAGCAATCGAGATTAACGCACGTGCCGGTTCTCGTATTTTCTACGTTACCGATCTTTCCAGTGGAGATACCGGAAACTTCTTCACTTGGCTTATTGACTTCCTCCAGCACATTATTCTTCCAACCATTGTTCTTACTATCGTAAGTTCCGTTGGTTACCACCTCTCTCAGCGTACCTACCTACTTGACGAGATGCACGCAGACTACGTTCGTACTGCTCGCGCTAAGGGCCTCACTCGTAAGAAGGCAATTCGTAAGCACGCTCTTCGCGTCTCTTTGATTCCAACCGCTGTTTCAGTTGCTTTCTCTCTTGCAGGTATCTTCACAGGTGCTGTTATGACCGAGAAGGTCTTTGCAATTCACGGCCTTGGTGAGTACTTCATTAACTGTATTAACAACAACAATATTCACGGTGCAGTTGCAGTCGCAGCTTTTTCTGGCGCAATGACTCTTGTTGGCGCTCTTCTGGCTGACCTCTTTGCTGCTGCTCTTGATCCACGAATTAAGATGAGCTAAGGAGGCGGACATGTCTAAAGAAGAGTTTCAGAATAAAGACGAGAAAAACGTCTCCATTGATGCGGGTCTTACTAACGCCGAGCGCGAGCTTCAGGCAGATGCTAAGTCTGACAACAAAGAAGTTAAAAGAATTAGCTATGCTGGCCTGATTGCAAGGCGTTTCTTCCGCCAGCGTTCTGCAGTAATCGGTTTGATTATTCTTGGAATTATGGTTCTCATTGCAGTTTTTGGACCATATGCCACTCCGTTTAATTACACAGATGCTGACTTTACTGCAATTAACATGGCTCCTAATGCAAAGCATTGGTTTGGTACTGATGGTGCTGGCATTGACCTGTATGCCTGCGTTGTCCACGGTCTTGGTCGTTCGTTGACCATTGGTATTAGCTACGCAATCTTGACTACTATTATCTCTGCAATTATTGGTACTGCCATTGCCTATGTCCGTGGCATTCCAGAGAAGATTGGTATGTGGCTTCTTGATATGCTCATGGTCATTCCTAGCTTCTTGCTGGTTGCTATGATTGTTCGTGCAGCAGGTGGTGAGTCTGGTTGGCTCATGCTTATCTTTGGTCTGACTGCTTTTGGTTGGATTGGCCGCGCGCGTACTATCCGTACTATGGCTCTGTCTTTGCGTGAGAGAGATTACGTCAAGGCTGCTAAGTACATGGGTGTTCCACCATTTACCATCATTGTTCGTCACCTTATTCCAAACCTTGGCTCAATTCTTATTATTGACTTGGTCTTGGCTGTTATTGGCGGCGTTAACTCTGAGACTGCATTCAGCTTCTTGGGCCTTGGTATTAAGGCACCAGATACTTCTCTTGGTTACCTTCTGAGTGCTGGTTCTTCTGCAATGCTTACTACTCCATGGATGATTCTGATTCCATCGGCATTTCTGATTGTTGTTTGTGTTGGCCTGCAGCTCATCGGCGATGGCCTTCGCGATGCCTTTGACCCTTATTCACGCGCTGCTGGTAGCGTTAAAGATCAGGAAGAGGATTCTTCCAAGGATAACGCTCAGCTTGGTGATCTTGAGGGTAGCATCGTTTCTGAAGAAACTACGGAGCGTGCATAATGTCTGACACTACTACTACTTCAACAAAGCAGGGAAGTGTAGAGATGGACGATGTCCTTCGCTACGAGCTGCTTGAATCAAACGGTCCAAAGGGTGCTCCAACAGGAGATCCAGTTCTTTCTGTTCGTAACCTTAAGGTTTCCTTTAATACTGAGGCTGGTCGTGTAGACGCAGTTCGCGGTGTTAACTTTGACCTCTGGGGTGGCCGTACCCTTGGTATCGTAGGTGAGTCTGGTTCTGGTAAATCAGTAACTGCTCTGTCTCTTATTGGTCTGCTTGATGACAACGCTCACGTTACTGGCTCTATTAAGCTTGGTGACGAGGAGCTCATTGGTAAGACTGACGAAGAGATGTCAAAGCTTCGTGGTACTAAGATTTCTATGATTTTCCAGGATCCACTGTCTGCTTTGACTCCAATGTTCTCTATTGGAGATCAGCTTGCAGAGGCTCTGCTTACCCATAATCCTCATATGAGCAGGCCAGACGTTCGTAAGCGTTGTATTGAGCTTCTCTCTATTGTTGGTATTACTGATCCAGAGAATCGTCTGGATTCTTTCCCACATGAGTTCTCTGGTGGTATGCGTCAGCGTGTTGTTATTGCAATTGCTATTGCAAACAATCCTGACATCATCATTGCAGACGAGCCAACCACCGCTCTTGACGTAACTATTCAGGCTCAGATTCTTGACGTCTTGAAGGTTGCACAGAAAGAGACCGGTGCGGCTGTTGTTCTGATTACTCACGACCTTGGTGTTGTTGCTGGTACCGCTGATGACATTATGGTCATGTATGCAGGCCGTGGCGTAGAGCGCGCAAGTGTTGATACGCTTTTTGCTGAGCCTCGCCATCCTTATACCATGGGCCTTCTGGGTGCTGTTCCAAAACCTCACCTTCAGGCAGAGCATAGGCTTGTTCCTATTAAGGGTAATCCACCATCACTTGCTGCTATTCCAACTGGTTGTCCATTTAACCCACGTTGTCCTATGGCTACCGAGGAATGCTCCAAGAAAGAGCCAGTGCTGCTTCCTGCAAATGCTGCTGAGGGCCACCTGGCATCTTGCCACCACCTTCAGGAGATTTGCGAGAAGAACCTTACTTACGCTGAGGTGTATCCAGACTTTGAGCCAATCCTTCCAAAGTGGGTTGATGTCCCTCGTAATGAGCGTCCTGTTGTACTCAAGGTTGAGAATCTTACCAAGACATTCCCTGTTCAGGGTAAGGGCTTTATTAGACGCAGCAAGGGCACTATGACTGCAGTTGACCGTGCAAGCTTTGAGATCCATGAGGGAGAAACCCTTGCGCTTGTTGGTGAGTCCGGTTCTGGTAAGTCAACAACTCTGATGCAGATTATGGATTTGCTGAAGCCTGAGGATGGTCGTATTACGGTCCTTGGTAAAGATGTTGCTGAGCTTAAGAACGCTGCACAGCGTAGAGAGCTTCGTAAAGATCTTCAGGTTATCTTCCAAGATCCAATGAGTTCTCTAGACCCTCGTATGCCTGTCTATGACGTTTTGGCTGAGCCACTTCAGGCACAGGGTTGGAACAAAGAGGATATTAATACTCGTATTGGCGAGCTCATGCGTCTGGTTGGCATCAACCCAGACTATGTTGACCGCTTCCCATCTCAGTTCTCTGGTGGTCAGCGTCAGCGTATTGCTATTGCTCGTGCTCTTGCAACAAGTCCAAAGATTCTTCTCTTGGATGAGCCAATTGCATCTCTGGATGTTTCCATTCAGGCAGGTATTATTAACCTTCTTGAGGACCTTCAGGTTCAGTTGAAGATTTCTTATCTCTTTGTTGCTCACGATCTTGCTGTTATTCGTCATATTTCTGACACGGTTGCTGTTATGCACCTGGGCAAGATTGTTGAGTACGGTGAGACGGAAGACGTCTTTACTAACCCACAAGATCCTTACACTAAGGCGCTTCTCTCGGCTATTCCAATCCCTGATCCAAAGATTGAGCGTACTCGTGAGCGCATGATTTATCAGGATGGTAAGCTGGTTCCTGCTACTCACATCTCTAACGAGTAACAAAGATTCAATAAATTTTCTGAAAACCCGCACTTAAAACTAGGTGCGGGTTTTCTTTGTTACAAATAATGAACGAGGTTGTTACGGGAATGTTTCTGCTATGGAGTATTTTCAGGCAATTTCGTATAGTTAAGTGAATATCTGTAGGCCTTTAACGAAATGGGTGATCATATGGCTGACAGTTTTTCCCGTCGTTCGTTCTTTGCTCTGACTGGTATCACCGCCGCAGGCCTTGGCCTTGCTGGTTGTGCTCCATCAAATCCTCAGGGCGGCACTACCACCACTGGTACTGAGCCACAGGACGGCTCTCCTGCAAACACTCCTCTGGATCAGCTTCCACTTCCAGAGAAGGGCAAGACGTACAACAATCCTAAGTCTCGTGATGAGGTTAAGGATGGCGGTACTCTGACTCAGCCAATCAACGAGATTGGTCCACAGTGGAATTACTACCAACTTGCTGGTAATACCTCTTACATGAACATCCTTCACGGTCTTATCAACCCTCGTGACCTGTTCCTTAACAATGCTGATGGTGATAAGTTTGAGCCAAACAAGGATTACATCAAGGACTTCAAGGTAGAGGAGAAGGACGGCAAGCAGGTTGCTACCCTTACCTTCACTGATCAGGCTACCTTCAACGATGGTACCGCTATTGATTGGACCGCAATTCAGACCGCATTCATTACTATGAGTGGTCAGAATAAAAAGTTTGCGGTTTCTTCAACTGATGGTTATAACAAGTATGAGTCTGTTGAGCAGGGCGATACTGCTAAGACCGCTGTTATTACCATGAAGGAAGCAGTCTATCCAATCGAGAGCATCTTGAGCTATGCTCTGCACCCAAAGCTTCAGGATCCAGACTTCTTCAACAATGGTTACAACAATGAGCCACACAACGAGCTTGGTTCTGGTCCTTATATCGTTGATTCTTTCGATGATTCTGCTGTAACCTTCAAGCCAAATCCAAAGTGGTGGGGTGACGCTCCTAAGCTTGATACCCTTGTCTACAAGCAGATGGATACCCAGGCTTCCATTAACGCATTCAAGAACGAAGAGACTGACACTACTGGTTCTTCCGTATCTGGTTCTGCTGAGCTTCTCTCTAACTTCACCGGTCTTGGTGATAAGGCACAGATTCGTCGTGGTCTTGGTATGTCTATTGCTGTTATCGAGATCAACTCTACTCGCGGCGTTCTTCAGGATGTTGCAGTTCGTAAGGCATTCTGCCAGGTCGTTGACCCTGCAACTATCGTTTCTATCGTCTTCCAGGGTGTTAACTGGAAAGAGGACGCACCAGGCTCCATGCTTTGGCCTTACTGGGCAGCCGGCTATGACAACAACCTCCCAGACGATCTCAAGAACCTCAAGTCTGTTGACGAGCGCAAGGCCGCTGCTAAGAAGACCCTTGAGGATGCAGGCTACAAGCTTAACGGCGATTACTATGAGAAGGATGGCCAGCAGGTAACCTTTGCTTACACACTGTTCGGTGACGGTACTACTGTTAAGAACCGCGCTGCTGCAATCCAGAAGATGTGCAAGGACGCAGGCATTAATCTTACCCTTGATTCTCACCCATCTTCTGAGTTCTCTGATGTTCTTACCTCTGGCTCTTGGGATGTCTGCCTCTTTGGTTGGGTTGGTAGCTCAACTTCTTACAACAACGGTGGCCAGCTCTATGGTTCTGAGTCTGGATCCAACTTTGGTCAGCAGGGTTCTGCAGAGACCGACGAGATGTTTGCAAAGGTTGTCTCTACCAAGGACTTTGATGAGCGCATGAAGCTCATGAATGAGGCAGAGAAGAAGATGATGCAGACTTACGCATATCTTCCTATCTACACTGGTCCAGACTGCTACGTTGTTAAGAAGGGTCTTGCCAACTTTGGTCCATCACTCTTCCAGAGCGTACCTGCAACCATTGTTGGTTGGCAGAAGTAAGCAAGGGATAAGGCGGTCTTCTCGCAAAGTTCTTTTGAGAAAAAGTTTTAAATTTTCTCTCAAATGTTGCTTGAAGATGTGTTAGTATATCCCTCGCTGCAAAGCAAGTCGGAGTGGCGGAATTGGCAGACGCGCTAGCTTGAGGTGCTAGTGACCTACTAACGGTTGTGCGGGTTCAAGTCCCGCCTCCGACACCACGGAATTTCGGCGGATCTCTTCGGAGGTCCGCCTTTTTCGTATACTTAGGCAATGTGATTTGTTTTTTCTCGCTGGTAAGGAGTGACTGTGGCAGATAACAAGCTGAGCGTAAGGCGTGTTGAGGGAGTTGTCGACGGGACCGTTGCTGCAACTCTGTCTCAGTTGCTGCGCCTGACCAGTGATGCAGTTATCGTTTTTAATATGGAGGGCACAGTTCTTCTCGCCAATGAGGAGGCCGAAAGCCTATTTGCTAAGGAAGACGGCACCATTGCCGGCCTGGACGTTCGCTTTTTGTTCACGCCGGCAAATCAAGAAAACCTGCAGAAACCGTTTTCTGTAGAGTTGTTGCCGTTTGCGATTGATGGGTCCACCTCTATGGTGGCTGCTCCTGCGCAAGATGGCACGTCGCAGGTATTAAGCGTACGCGCAGATTATGTGGGTGCTCCTACACAGGCTATTGTTCTGACAGCGTCTAAGCTTCGTGACATGGCTAGCCCTATGCACGATGATGAACGAATGGTGTTGGACCTTCGCCGGGCCAACAGGAGGCTCTCAGGAGCGCTTCAGATTGTTTTGGACACGCTTGACTCGGAAGATATGGGTCAGCTTATCGAGCGCGTGTTAGAAGAGCTCTCAGAGACTGTCGAAGCGGACGGCGCGCTCATTTATCTTGCTGAGCAAGACGGGTATCACCTTCATGGTGCAACGGAGTCTTTGAGACGTGCGTCATTGGATAGAATTCCTCGCTACTTTGCGTTTAACAGCTCTCTGGAGCGTTTGACGTTTTATTCCGAGCACGCACTTCGCTTGCATACTATGCCTTTGAACTCTAGCGCGCTCAAGCAGGGAAGAGTTAAAAAGCGCAACCTTGTTAACGAAGAAACTCGTGAGGTCATAACCGTTGACGCAAGTCATTTGCCTCCGTTTACCAGCTTTCTTGTGGTACCCGTATGGTTTGGCGGCCACATTGTTGCTCTGATTGAGGTGGGCTGGGAGCGCAAGCGCGCGCTTTTGGTTGAAGACGCAAGACTTCTGGACTCCATTGCAAATTACCTCTCGGTACAGCTTGTAGGCGCGTTGTCGGCCATGAGAACGCAGCGTAGAGACACGCTTCGCGAGGCACTAGCTCGCGTGCGTCAGGGGTTGCTCCATAGCGCTGCAGAGGGCGAGAAGATCTCTGGCGAGCGTTTACAGCAGGTTATGAGGTCGGTGGGTACCGATCTCTCCGCACAGGTTTTTTCGGTAGATTGCTGTGAGGTCACAGGAAACATTACGCTCCATGCGCTTGGCGCTGAGCAAGCGTTTGGCGACGCTCAGGACGGCGCGCAGGTTGCAGCAGAGGCCGGTGGCGCACAGGATGGCGGCAACCAGATTGCGCTCCCCTCAACGGTTGAAGGGCTCAAGACAGGAGAGGGCGAGGCGTCAGTCAAA
>ENA-OWNK01000272-OWNK01000272.1-metagenome-genome-assembly--contig:-NODE-272-length-25034-cov-5.666160_pt1 | contig 25034 bp, 19 predicted proteins | sample MGYA00245343_ERZ651121 | MGnify/ENA primary metagenome ERZ651121 (study PRJEB26857, sample SAMEA4031775) | metagenome | biome: human; feature: oral; material: saliva | place: Philippines | collected 2014... | reverse complement strand
ACTTGTTCCAAGTCCCTTGCGGTGTTTGTTTCCAATGATTCGTCCCTGAGCGTTCTCCCTCGTATCCTGATTTTAATATTTCTGTAATCTTATGTGAAGGGGTTGTAATATTCGGGTGCTATAATAGGGAGGATTAAAATATCGAAGGATTAGAAAGCTGGTGAGTTTATGATTGAAATGATGAATGTAACTAAGAAATATAATAAAGGGATCACTGCTATTAATAATTTATCGATCCAAATTAAGGATGGAGAATTCGTTTATGTAGTAGGGCCTTCTGGTGCAGGTAAATCAACTTTCATTAAAATGATGTATCGCGAAGAAAAAGCGACAAAAGGTAGAATTCGTGTAGGTAAATATGATTTGATGAAAATTAAAGATCGTCAAATTCCGTTCCTACGCCGTTATGTAGGAGTTGTCTTCCAAGACTTTAAACTTTTACAAAATAAAACAGTATACGAAAACGTAGCATATGCGATGGAGGTAATTGAAAAATCACCTCGTGAAATCAAACGCCGTGTACAAGAGGTTTTAGAGTTAGTAAACTTAAAACACTGTGTCGATAATTTCCCAAATGAATTATCTGGTGGGGAACAACAACGTGTGGCGATTGCCCGTGCAATCGTAAATACACCTGGTATCCTAATTGCCGATGAGCCAACAGGGAACCTTGACCCAGATACTTCTATGGAAATCATGGATATCCTTGAGCGTATCAATGAACAAGGAACAACAATCGTAATGGCAACACACAATAGCCAAATCGTTAACGAGAAAAAGCATCGTGTAATTGCGATTGAGAATGGTCAAATTGTACGTGACCAAGAACAGGGGGAATACGGATATGAAGATTAGAACGATGGGTCGTCATATACGTGACGCCTTCAAGAGTCTTTTCAGAAATGGATTGATGACATTTGGTGCTGTTTCTGCAGTTTCAATGATCTTATTAATCGTTGGGGTGTTCGTATCACTACTATTCAACGTTAATAAAATCGGTTCAGATATTGAAAATGACGTTAACGTACGTGTGTTTATTGATTTGGCAGCTGACCAAACAAAAACAGATGAATTAGAAGCAAAAATTAAAGCCTTAGATGGCGTTGAGTCTGTTACTTTCCGTTCTAAAGACGAAGAGTTAGAAGACGTAACAAAGAACTTTGGGGAAGAGTTATCATTATTTAAAAATGATGCAAACCCACTTCGTAATGCGTTCGATGTAAAAGCAGTGGAACCACAAAAAACAAGTACTATTGCAAAAGCAATCGAAGGTATGGATTACGTAGCACGTGTTCGTTACGGGGAAGCTCGTGCGGACAACTTATTCCGTATTATTGCAACAGCGCGTAATATCGGTGCAGTTGTGATTTTAGGACTATTAGCGTTAGCGATGTTCTTAATTTCAAATACCATTCGTGCAACGATTTACGCACGTCGAACAGAAATTCAAATCATGCGTCTTGTAGGGGCGACAAAAGCTTACATTCGTTGGCCATTCTTCTTAGAAGGCGGTATGATTGGATTAATCGGTTCAATTATTCCAATTGGATTAGTATGGTCAGTATACCTATGGGTGTATAAAGGTGGTTCAGATTTCTTCTCTGGATCAAGCTTTAGCCTACTCGATCCAAATCCATTCTTAATTTATGTATCAGCAGGAATGGTTGCCATCGGTGTTCTTATCGGTGCGTTTGGTTCAGTTCTTTCAATGAGAAAGTTCTTGAAAAAATAATTAAAAATCGTAGAAGGAGTGCAGTTGTGTGCTCCTTCTTTTTTGTTAAATAACCTATGCATAAAAGTTATAACGGGTTCTGAAAAACAGGTATAATCAAATAACGAGTTTCGTATTGACTCAGAATAGGGCCATCGTTTATAGTAATTCCATCAGATAAAACAATGCAATGAACAGATAAGTAAATAAAGAAGAACGTTAAAGAGAATCCGGTTGGTGGGAAAGGATACGGGGCAATTTATTGAAAATGGTCTGGGAGCAACAAAGGTGATGAAGCTTTTGCGATTTGTACTCGATAACGTACAAGGGTATCTTGCACCATGCAACGTACTTTTGGAGCGGTAAACTGTGAGGTTTATCGGAATTAGAGTGGTAACGCGAAAACTTCGCCTCTAGTGTATAGAGGGAAGCTTTTTTTATGGCCCAAACCAAAGTGGACAGAGCAACCATCTGTTGGAAATCACGAAGCGCGCATGTGGTTTCCAAACAAAGAACAATCATTTAACCAAAAAGGGGACTTATAACATGAAATTAAATAAATTATTCAAAGCGACAACATTCGGACTTTTAGCAACAGCATTAGTAGCTTGTGGAAACAACTCAGCAAAATCAGAAAACACAACAGAAGCAGCAAAAGCAGCAAAAGCAGAAGATAAAACTATTACAGTAGTAGCTTCACCAGCACCTCACGCTGAAATTTTAGAAGCAGCTAAACCAATCTTAGAAAAAGAAGGGTACAAATTAGAAATCAACATCGTAAATGACTACGTAACACCAAACAACATCGTTTACGGTGGAGATGCAGATGCAAACTACTTCCAACATACTCCATATCTTGATAAATTCAACAAAGAACACAATCAAGATTTAGTTTCTGTAGGGAACGTTCATATTGAACCAATGGCAATTTACTCTAAGAAATATAAATCTCTAAAAGAATTACCAGATAACGCAGTGGTATATGCATCAACAAACCCTGCTGAAGTAGGTCGCTTCTTAAGCTTCTTCACAAAAGCTGGATTAATTAAATTAAAAGATGGTGTAAACCCAGTTAATGCTGGATTAAGCGATATTGCTGAAAATCCAAAGAACATCCAAATCAAAACAGAAATCGCACCTGAATTGTTAGTGTCAACTTATAACAACAATGAAGGGGATGCAGTTATCATCAACTCAAACTTTGCAATCGATGCTAAACTTTCACCAGTGAAAGATTCAATTGCTTTAGAAGATGGAAGCTCACCATACGCTAACTTAGTCGCCGTAAAACCTGCTGACAAAGACAGCGCTAAAATCAAAGCGTTAATTAAAGCATTACAAAGTGATGAAATTCGTAAATTCATTAGCGAAAAATATACAGATGGTTCTGTAGTTCCTGCGAAATAATAGAGAAAATTAAAGAGAAACACGAGGAGTGGAAAGTCCTAAAGCCAAGCGCATTGGACTTTTCGCTCCATTTTGACAATTAAGGAGTGGAAGAATGATTCGAGTAGAGAACGTGTCCAAAACGTATACGGGAAAACAAGGCACGGTTGAAGCTGTAAAAGATGTCTCGTTAGAGATTGGTGTTGGCGAAATTTTTGGGATTATCGGTTTTTCAGGAGCTGGGAAGAGTACGTTAATTCGTTTATTAAATGGATTAGAGACAGTGACAAGTGGTCATATTTATATTTATGGAAAAGATATTACAACTTTAAAACGGAAAGAGTTATTAAAAGAACGCCAAAAAATTGCGATGATTTTCCAGCATTTCAATCTTTTATGGTCGAGAACAGTCGAAGAAAACATTGCTTTTTCACTTGAAATTGCGGGTGTTCCAAAAGCTAAGCGTAAAGCGAAGGTAGCCGAATTAATTGATTTAGTGGGGTTGACAGGGCGTGAAAAATCTTATCCATCACAACTTTCTGGAGGACAAAAGCAAAGAGTAGGGATTGCCCGTGCCTTAGCTAACGATCCAGAAGTCCTTTTATGTGATGAAGCAACAAGTGCACTTGACCCAAAAACGACAAAAGATATCTTAAAATTATTAGTAGAAATTAATAAACGTTTAGGACTAACGATTGTCTTAATTACGCATGAAATGCATGTGGTTCGTCAAATCTGCCACCGTGTCGCGGTGATGGAAGAAGGACGAGTAGTGGAATGCGGAGAAGTGATTGATGTCTTTAAAAATCCACAACAACCAATCACGAAGCAGTTCGTAGGAGAGGAACGTGTGGAAGATGAAATTGATGAAGTGTTCGATCATTTATCAAGTTCGCTTCGTCCTGGAGTGGCCGTACGCATTCAATATTTAGGTGACCGAACAGGAGATGCGGTATTATCTGAAGCGATTCGTAAACTTGATGCAACAGTATCAATTTTACAGGCGAAAGTAAATATTACTCAAAAAGGTATTTTAGGAAGCATGATTATTTTGATTGAGGAAGAACCTTCTAAAGCCAAACAAGTCATCGAATTTCTAAAACAAGCAGAAATTATCGTGGAGGTGTTAGAGCATGTTTAATCTATTTTTAGCAGGAACAACTCTTTCTGAATTATTCGAAGAAATGTTTTCATTTAAAAATGTTGTTTGGAATGATGTTTTTAAAGCTATCAATGAAACACTGTACATGACACTGATCCCAACGGTGTATGTATTTGTTATTGGACTAGTCTTAGGAATTCTTCTTTTCTTAACAGGAAAAGGGCGCAGTCTTGAAAATAAATGGGTTCATGTGATTTTAGGGGCCATCATCAATATTTTCCGTGCCGTTCCATTTATCATCTTGCTGACATTATTAATGCCTTTTACAAAAGCTGTCATGTCAACAATTGTCGGACCAAAGGGAGCTATTCCAACATTAGTCATTAGTGCAGCTCCATTCTATGCACGACTTGTGGATATCGCGTTAAATGAAATCCCGTCAGGAGTCATTGAAGCAGCAGAATCAATGGGGGCAAATACTCGCCAAATCATTACAAAAGTGCTGATTCCAGAATCACTTCCAGCACTTGTATCGGGAATTACAGTGACAGCAATTGCATTAATAGGTTCTACAGCCGTAGCCGGTGTTATCGGAGCAGGTGGACTTGGAAACTTAGCTTACTTAATTGGATATACACGAAACAAACAAGATATCATCTTTGTCGCTACAGTAGCCATCCTTATTTTGGTATTCATTATCCAAATTGTTGGAGATAGAGTAGTGAAAGTAATTGACAAGCGCTAAACGTTTTATCTTCTACTAGAAATTATGTAAAATAGCAATAGACTTTATCGGTCTATTGCTTATTTTATTGGAGTGTGATTGGATGTCAGGATTAACCGTAAGACGATATGAAGAGTATTTAGCAGATGTCTATAAAAATCGAAAATCTGACCAGGGGCTCTTTATTAAATTAGTCGAAGAAATTGGAGAAGTTGCAGAGCAAATTAGTATTCGTGACGGTAGAAAAGATGGGAATGCTGAGGAAGTACCAAATGAACTTGCCAAAGAACTAGCAGATGTCATCCATTACACTATTGCGATTGCCGCTGTAAACGACATTGATTTAGAAAAAGTCATCTTGGATAAAGATATAAGTGCTGCAATTAAATATAACCATAAAACAAACTTAGTAGAGTTTCTTCAAAAGACAGCAAAATACGACTAGTTTACAGCAAGAAAACACTTGCTTTCCACCCCTGTTTAGAGTACGATAGGACATGGAAAAGTAAGTGAAATGATGGGTACAGAAAGTTCTGATTGCTGAGAAAGAACCCCCGCTCTTTAACTGAACCTACCAAATAGGTGATTATGAAAATAATCCGGTGAAATCATCGTTATCAATGTTAAAGAGACATTTACAACGTAAGTGTAATTAAGGTGGTACCGCGAGTCATTCGTCCTTTTTAGGGGAGTGGCTTTTTTTATTTCACAAAAAACGAAAAAGGAGTCAAGCAGATGGCAGAAAAAACAAACTTACAAAGAGAAGATTTCTCTAAATGGTATATTCAAACCATTCAAAAAGCAGATTTAATGGACTATTCACCAGTGCGTGGATGTATGATTTTCAAACCAGACGGATATGAAATCTGGGAACATATTCAAGAGGAGTTTAACCGTCGTTTCAAAGAAGAAGGCATTCGTAATGCTTACTTCCCAATGTTAATTCCAGAAAGTTTCTTCACAAAAGAAGCTGACCACATTGAAGGATTCGCTCCTGAATTACCATGGGTAACAGAAGCAGCTGGAGAAAAATTAGAAGAACGTTTAGCGCTTCGTCCAACAAGTGAAACAATGATTGGGACAGCTTTCTCTAACTGGATCAATTCATACCGTGATTTACCATACGAAGTAAACCAATGGGCGAACGTATTCCGTTGGGAAAAGAAAACTTTACCATTCTTACGTACTTCAGAATTCTTATGGCAAGAAGGACATACAGCACATGCAGACGAAGAAGATGCACGTCGCCGTACAATGAAAATGCTAGAGATTTATAAAGAAGTCGTAGAAGGCGTATTAGCAGTGCCAGTTTACGAAGGTCAAAAAACTCCATCAGAACGTTTCGCAGGTGCGGTAGACACTTACTCAATCGAAGCGATGATGAAAGATGGGAAAGCTGTTCAAGCGGGAACTTCTCACTACATGGGAACAAAATTCGCTGAAGCCTTTGACATTAAATATTTAACAAAAGAAAACGAACACGTACATGCGCATACAACTTCTTGGGGAGTATCCACTCGTTTAATCGGTTCATTAATCATGACTCACGGTGACGAACAAGGATTAGTATTACCTCCAAAAGTAGCTCCAACACAAGTAGTCTTAATTCCAGTTGGACCATGGAAGAAAAATCCAGCCATCTTAGAAAAATTAGAAGAGCTTCAAAAAGAATTGAAAGCAGCTGGATTACGCGTGAAGATTGACGACACTGACAACTCACCAGGATTCAAATTCAATGAGTGGGAATTACGTGGTGTTCCAATGCGTATCGAATGCGGACCTCGCGACTTAGAAAACAATCAAGTGATGACAAAAATGCGTGACTTAGACGAAAAAGTAGCGGTAGGATTCGATGGTTTAGTAGATACAATCTTAGCGGAATTAGATAAAATGCAAGGCCGTCTGTTAGAAACAGCTCGTAAGATGCGTGCTTCTAACGAATATACAAACATTGATACTTTAGATGAGTTGAAAGCTCATATCGAAGCAAAACGCGAAGCTGGCGAAGTACCTGGTTGGGTATTAGTTGGTTGGGATGGAACAGAAGAAAGTGAAGCGAAAATCAAAGAAGAAACAGGCTTCACAACTCGTAATATTCCATTTAACGCTCCAGTGAAAAAAGAAAAATGTATCGTAACAGGTAAACCAGCCACTCATACGGTTTGGATTGCTCGTGCATATTAATCGATTAGGAACTAGTTGGTAGGAGGACAAGATTATGAAAATCAATAAGGCCATTCAAGAATTTGTAAATAGTGCGATTGCTTCAGGGTATGTTTCAAAAGAAGATCGTTACTATTTATTAAATCGTGTGCTTTATTTAGTGGGAGAAGAATCTTTTGAAAGTTCGAATGAGGTGGAGCAACCTTCTTTACTAGATGCAATGGCAAACTTAGTAGAAGCAGCTGTTGAAGCTGGTAAGATTGCAAACGACCTTGAAGAACGCGACTGGCTTGAACAAGAGTTAATGAACCTCGTGATTCCAAAGCCTTCAGATTTGAACCGTCTATTCTGGGAGAAATACGAAGAAGGTCCAAAAGTAGCAACCGATGCGTTTTATAAAATGGCGCTCGATTTAAACTTAATTAAGGTAAATGATATCGCTAAAAATATTTCCTTTAATGGAGAAACAGAGTATGGCGATTTAGAAATCACGATTAACTTATCAAAACCAGAAAAAACAAAAGAAGAAATCATCAAAGCAGCACAGTCGAAGGATTTCAATTATCCTGCCAACCGTCTATGTTTTGAAAACGTGGGCTACCATGGTCGTATCAACTGGCCAGGTCGCGCGAACCACCGTATCGTGGGAATGGAACTAGATGGAGAATCTTGGGGGTATCACTATTCTCCATATGCTTATTATTCAGAACATGCGATTTTCTTATCTGAAAACTTAGAACCAATGAAAGTGGACGAGGGAGCTTTTAGCCGACTCCTTGAAATCGTGACGCAATTCCCTCATTATTTTGTAGGGTCCAACGCAGGACTTCCAATTGTTGGTGGGTCCATTTTGAGTCATAATCACTATCAAGGGGGACGTTACGAATTCCCAATGAACCGTGCAAAAGTTTTAGAAACAGGTATTTCTAAGAAATTTGATTCGGTTGAAATCGAACGTCTTTACTGGCCGCTTTCTGCGCTTCGTCTTCGCGGAAATAACCGTGAGGAAGTATTTGAAGTGGCGGTTGATATCTTAAAAGCATGGGAAGATTACGAAAACAAAGATCTTGAAATCTTACGTGAGTCTAATGGGGAACCGCACAACGCGATTACACCAATTGTGCGTCGCCAAGGAGATGCGTATGAATTTGATTTAGTGTTACGTAACAACCGTACAACACCAGAGTTCCCTGATGGAATTTTCCATCCACATGCGGATGTACAACATATTAAGAAAGAAAATATTGGCTTAATTGAAGTAATGGGGCTTGCGATTTTACCGCCTCGTCTTGAGCGTGAACTTCGCGAAGTGAGAGACTATCTCGTTGGAGAAGGAAGTCTTGAAGCAGTTGCAGCCATTCACCAAGAATGGGCAAAAGAATTAAAAGCACAAGCACCAACAAAAGAAACTGTAGACGCATTTTTACAAAAAGCAGTTAGTGCAAAATTCTGCCGTGTGTTAGAATATGCAGGCGTCTTTAAACAAACAAAAGAAGGCCAAGAAGCATTCAGCGCCTTCATGCATGAATTTACGAAATAGTTAGAAAGGAAGTGCCGTATGACAATCCTCGCACTAGATACATCGAATAAGACATTATCGGTCGCTGTAGAACTGACAGACGGTACCATTATTGAACAAACGATTGAGAACACGTTGCAACATAGTGTTCTACTTATGCCAACGATCGAGGCTGTTTTTAAAGAAGCGGGCATTACAGCGAAAGACTTAACAAAGGTTGTTGTTGCTGAAGGTCCTGGATCTTACACAGGTCTTAGAATTGGCGTAACCGTTGCTAAAACACTCGCGAAGAGTCTGGGGATTCCACTTGTTGGAGTCTCCAGTCTCGACGTCTTTTTACCGGACCTTGCTTCAAAAGTTGAAGTAGGCGAACTAGTTGTGCCGTTTTTTGATGCCAGACGTGGAAATATTTTCGCAGTAGGTTATCAAAAAACTAACGAAGGCTTTGAAAAGGTGATTCCAGAGCGTCATAGTTCGTGGGAGGATTTCTTAAAATCATTACCAGAACAATCAAGCGGAGTGACTTTTGTAGGACAATTACAGTCGATTACAAAAGAAGCAATTGTAGAAAAAGGAGCGAGTGAGGCGAAGTGGCTTGAAGGGCCCGATGCGATTCCTCACGCAATATCGCTCATTGAATTAGGAAGAAATAAGGAAGCTGTTGACGCGGACGTGTTTGTCCCAATGTACTTGAAACTGGCAGAAGCAGAAGAAAATTGGCAAGCTGAGCATCCTTTAGAAAAGGGGTCAGTGTATGTGGAACGAGTTTAAAGAACGCTTCATTCAGTGGTTTGACAAAATCAAAGCACTGTTTTTAGAAGAAGCACAGCATAGGGATCCAATTCGCAACCAGTTTGAGAACTTCGAAAAAAGAGTGATTCTTGGAAACGACGCGCAAGCAAAAATCAGAATCGGTTTTCCAGAGGATGCACCTCGCATTTTTGAAGTGGAGGAGGCTGCCTATGATGGAGAATCTCCATGGGCCAAAGATGTTCTTGAAAAAGATGTCGCACATAATCCAGATGCCATTTATATTGCGCTTGAAGCCGAAGGGAATATTATCGGTTTTGTTGGCGCAAGAACGACACAAGGGACAGACTTACATATCACGAATGTAGCCGTATTACCGGATTATCGCTTTTTAAATATCGCAACTTTATTATTAAAAGCCTTAGAGAAAATTGCGCGTTCTCTTGATAAAAAAGAAATTACACTTGAAGCGCGTATCTCGAATATAAAGGCCATTAAACTCTATCGTAAAAATGGATACGAGGTGGTAGGGACAAAGGAAAATTACTATACTCCTGAAAATGAGGATGCTGTAGAAATGCTTTTCAAATTACCACCTAAAACGCCATCTTCATTCCATTCGTCAGAGTATTCATTTACAAGACTGCATCCAGCAGATTTAGCGATGGCAGAGGCGTTAGTCGCGTTAGTGCAAGAAAATTACGAGCATCCAAACAATTGGAGTGCCGAGAGTTTCTTGGCGGATTTAGAAAATCCAACAAACACGTATTATGGAGTATGGATGCAACGTCAGTTAGTAGGATTCCTCGGAGTTCAAACGGTATTGGACGAAGCAACGATTACCAATATCGTGATTGCGAAAGACTATCAAGGCAAAGGCCTCGCTCAACGCTTGTGGCAAATGGCCTTATATGATTTGAAGCAAAAAGACGTTAAAGTTGTTTTCTTAGAAGTACGCGAAAGTAATAAGCGTGCTCAATATTTATATGAAATTCTAGGGTTCGAAGCCTTCCATACGAGAAGTGACTACTACAAAGACCCTGTTGAAGACGCGATTGAATATCGCTTAGAAATTGAACAAAGATAGGAGGAGCAATATGAAAGAAACATTGATTCTAGCAATTGAAAGTAGTTGTGATGAGACAAGTGCAGCCGTGATTCAAAATGGAATCACCATCCTTTCAAATATTGTAGCCTCTCAAATTAAAAGTCATATGCGTTTTGGTGGGGTTGTGCCAGAGATTGCCAGCCGCCATCACGTCGAACAAATTACGCAAGTGATCGATGAAGCATTAGTAAAAGCTAATAAAACACTAGATGACATGGATGCTATCGCAGTGACATATGGCCCAGGACTTGTCGGGGCTCTTCTGATTGGGATTTCTGCAGCGAAGGCCTTAGCCTTAGCTAGCGGGAAACCACTCATTGATGTGAACCACATGGCAGGACATATTTACGCGAACCAACTGGTAGAACCTCTTCAATTTCCTTTAATGGCACTGGTTGTCAGCGGAGGTCATACAGAATTGGTGTATATGCCAAAAGACGGTGAGTTCCAGATTATCGGTGAAACAAGAGATGATGCTGCAGGGGAAGCGTACGATAAGATTGGTCGTATTTTGAACTTGCCATATCCTGGTGGAAAGAAAATGGACGAACTAGCGCATATCGGGAAGGATACTTATGATTTCCCACGCGCGATGATTCATGAAGACCATTTTGATTTTAGTTTTAGTGGATTGAAATCAGCGGTTATCAATCGTGTCCATAACGCGAAACAAAAAGGGGAAGAGATTATCCCTGAAGATTTGGCCGCAAGTTTCCAAGCAAGTGTCGTTGAGGTTCTCATCGAAAAAACAAGACGCGCACTTGAAGCGTATCCTGTAAAACAATTTGTGTTAGCAGGAGGAGTGGCTGCCAATAAGGGGCTTCGTACAGCGATGACACAGATGATGGAAGAACACTTCCAAACAGTCACATTCTCAATTCCGCCATTGTCTCTATGCGGGGATAATGCAGCGATGATTGGTGCTGCTGCGTATACAAAATATTTGCAAAAAGACTTCGCAAATATGGATTTAAACGCAATTCCAGGGCTTGAATTAGGGGATGAATAAAACTATTGCAAATTCAATTTGAGCATGGTATTATATTCGTGTTGCATTATGCATGCGAAAATAAATAACTCTGGATTAGCAAATAATTCAGGGCAGGAGGAATAGAAATGAAACAAGGAATTCACCCAGAATATCGTCCAGTAGTTTTCATGGATACAACTACAGGATTCAAATTCTTATCAGGTTCAACAAAGACTTCAAGTGAAACAGTTGTATGGGAAGATGGTAACGAATACCCATTACTACGTGTGGAAATCACTTCTGATTCTCACCCATTCTACACAGGTCGTCAAAAATTCACTCAAGCAGACGGACGTGTGGATCGTTTCAACAAAAAATACGGTCTCAAATAAGAACTTTACAAACTCTCTCACTTCGAGAGAGTTTTTTTTGTGCGCTTTAAAAGTTCCGCCAAGGGCGGCGATTATGGGATTAGTGGGGATGGTATGGAAAAGAGGATTCTTATTATCAGCCATTGTTTATTGAAACAAAATAGCGGGATACCGGAGAAAGCCTTGGAGTCTTTCTCCTTCGAAGCCTCAAATAAGCCGTAATGGATGAAATCCATAACGGCTTTTAATTCGCATTCGCTATGATTCCCCGCTATGGTTTCAATAAATGTCTGATAAGCGAATTCTCTTTTTTATGTATAAACGCAATCCCATAATCGCCTTTTGGGATAAAAACTCTATCCGAGGAGAGAGGTTATAGAGTTCTATTCGGGGCAAAGGCAAGGGAGAAGAGATAGAGTGTGTGCGTTTCAAAAAAAAGCAGATGTAACATTTTTGTTACGTAACAAAAATGTTACATCTTGAAGTGAGAGCGAAATTATCATATATGATAATTTTGGACGTAAAAAAACAGCCTTGCGAGAAGCAAAGCTGATTTAAATGTTATTTATAAGTATCTTCAAGTTTTGCCATGAATGCGCCAAGCCATGTACCGAATCCTAACATTACAACGCAAGCAAGGTATTGAACGATGTCAAATCCAGCGTAGTTTGTTGGGATAATCATTACAGTTGAAGCAAGCACGATTCCGAAAATGAAGTGGAATAATTGTGGGTAAGCTTTTTTGAAAATGTAGTGTACAAGTTTTGAGAAGAGCGCTAATGTTACAAGTCCGCCTAATGCGATAGGAAGGATAACGCTCATGTCTAATGTTTTGAAACCATCTGACATTTGTTTGTACATACCCATGTATACGATGAAGTTTGATGGGCTAAGTCCAGGAACGATAATTCCAAGAGCGATTAAACCACCAGCAATCATCCAAGTGAAGAAGTTTGCCTCCACGCTTCCACCGATTGCATGTTCACCTAAGTAAAGGAGTACGCATCCGCCAATGAATGAAGCAAGCAGAATGAGAATCTCGCGTGTTGAGCGGCCTTCTTTTCCAGCTTCTTTCCAAAGAGCAGGGATTGTACCGACGATACATCCGATGAAGAACCAAAGGATAATGGTTTCGAAGTTTCCTAATAAGTAGCTCACTCCAAATGATAGAACTACGATTCCTGCTAGAGCACCGATTCCCACAGGTAAGAAGAATAAGAAGTTCTTCTTGAAGTCTTTTGTAACGTTTGCTAGGAAAGCAATTAAACGTTCATAAAGTCCAAAAATGGCAGCAAGTGCACCGCCGCTGACACCTGGGAGGATAAATCCTGATCCGATGAACATTCCTTTAAAGAATCGTAAGAACCAGTCATTTTTCTTTTGTTTATCTAATTGATGTTGTGTTGATCTTTGTTCCATAGTACCTCCGATAAAAATTTCTATGTAACCTATTATACTGCAAAATGAAAGATGAGCAAGTAATGTTAAGACTCTTAAGCAAAACTTTCCATTCGTTGCGTGTTAAATGCTTTTTTGTTATACTTGAAGAGTGAAAGTTTATAGTTTTTATGGCTTAAACAATCTCAATTTTTCAAACTGAAAGGAGTTGAATGGATGAAAATTGCTGTAGTTACAGATAGCACGGCTTACTTAACAAAAGAAGAATATGCCGAGTATGGTGTTTACGTATTGCCGATGTCTGTTATTTTCGGACAAGAAACTTATCGAGAAGAGATTGATATTACTGCTGAAGAATTTTATGCAAAAGTAAAAAGTTCTCCAGTCTTTCCAACAAGTACACAACCAGCTGTAGGGGAAACTTACGAATTATTCCGCGAACTTGCAAAAGATTATGACGCTATTATTCCTATTACTATTTCTAGTGGAATTAGTGGAACTTACCAAACATGTGTGGCTGTTGCCGAAGATATGAAAGACGAAGTAGCTATTTATCCAATCGATTCAGGTATTAGTTGTGCTCCTCAAGCGCGTGCAGTAAAATTGGCCGCTATTATGGCGAAATCTGGAGAATATTCTGTAGAAGAAATCGTTGAAACTGTAAAACGTCTAGTGGACCGTACAACAGCTTACTTTATCGTTGATGATTTAAGCAACTTACAACGTGGTGGACGTTTATCAGCAGGGGCTGCTTTAGTGGGTGCCATGTTGAAAATCAAACCAATCTTGACATTCGTTGATAAGAAAATCGTTCCTTTCGAGAAAATTCGTACGCAACAGAAAGCGATGAAACGAATTGAACAATTATTCGCAGACGAAACAGGAACAACAGATGGAGACGGCTACGAGTTAGTTATTATCCACGCAAATGCTCCAGAAGCTGGCGAAGCTTGGAGACAAAAAATGCAAGAACAATATCCTAAATTACGTACTTCATTATCGTATTTTGGACCTGTAGTAGGAACTCACCTTGGTGAAGGTGCCTTAGGGTTCTCATGGGATATCGTACAAGAAAAGAATTTAGAAAAATAAATTTTTAGGGGAGCAGAGACATCTGCTTCCTTTTTTTCATATCTTTTGTTGAGGTGATAGATATGAATATCGTTAGAACCAAAACAGGAGAGTTGATTCATGCCACAAAAATTAAAGAAGATGAAGTTTATTTTTGCCCAGAATGCGGAGAAGAAGTGACTAGAAAAGTTTCCAGAAATGGCGTCGTGTTCTTTTCACATATGCCTAAAAAACATCGTCAGGAAGAAACAATCGCACATCAAAAGGGGAAACATATATTGCTGGAGAGTTTAAAGAGCCATGGATTTCATGCAGAACTCGAACCTTATATATCATCTATTGAACAAATCCCGGATATCGTCGTGACAGAAGGAGAGCGTACCTGGTGCATCGAGTATCAATGCAGTGTGATTCCTACGGAAGAAATCGTGGAGCGAACACGACATTTGGGAGAGATTGAAATGTCGGTTGACTGGGTTCTAGGGGAGAATTATGAGAGTCAGCATAAATTGACGGACACCTTTAGCTACTTAATGAAATACCATCCACAACTCGGGAACTATCTTATTTTCTTTGTGAAGGGTGAGATGATTTTTCATACGCACATTAAGGTGAAACCTCGTTCGCAACAGATGGAGTTTCAAATCGTACGAGTACCTCTTGTGGCCTTCTCATGGAAAAAATGGAGAAAGCTGGTCGAAGATTCCGTTCCAGTAAAAGCACACTTAAAGCCAGATGGAGGAATAGAATGGACGCCAAGAGACACGATGCTCTTTAAGAAATTAGCCTCTCCGCTAACGAGGGCATTTCTCGTGAAGTTATATCGATGCAGGCAAACTCTCGAAGATTTGCCGAGCCGTTTCTTAACCTTTCCGATTTATGCAGAGACGTTTAAGGTACCCAATCTTGTCTGGAAGGGACATGCGTGGATCCTGTTGGAACAAATGGCTTACACAGGAGACGTTGAAATGATGGATTTTGTAAAGCGAGTGGGAGAAGTTTGGCGCCCGCTCATGCGCCCTGTTCCGAATCCTGAAAGCCAGATGGAAGCGTGTTTGTGGGAGCTGTTAGATGAGCTTTTAGCCGACAAGAAAATAAAGCTAGGCTATCCAAAATCAAAAATGAACCGTTTGCAAAAAAAAGGTGATTTTGGTAAAATATTGGTGAGTGTAGAGGGATGAAAAGGCAAATATAGATAATTATGGTAACTGTATATCCAATTATTTAATCCTTTCAACTATACTTGCATCAGGCATTTATAGGCATAATTATTTGATGAAGATTTGTCATCATCCTCCTATCTGGGGCTATGGAAAAACCATGGCCCCTTCCTAGTTTGCTAGGGTAATATCAGGGCACGGTTAGTGCAAGGAAAGGAAGTTTTTCATGAAATATGCAGAAGAAGGATTACAATATCATATTCACACACGTAAAGGCGATGTCGGTCGTTATGTGATTTTACCAGGAGACCCAAAACGTTGTGCAAAAATCGCAGAACATTTTGAAGATGCAAAATTGGTGGCAGATAATCGTGAGTACGTGACCTATACAGGTTATTTAGATGGAGAAAAAGTTAGTGTGACATCAACAGGGATTGGTGGACCATCTGCTGCAATCGCACTTGAAGAATTAGTGCGCAGTGGTGCAGATACATTTGTGCGTGTAGGAACTTGCGGCGGGATTGATATCGACGTTAAAGGCGGAGATATCGTGATTGCAACAGGTGCGATTCGTACAGAAGGAACAACACGTGAGTATGCTCCAATCGAATTCCCAGCGATTGCCAACTACGATGTAGTAACAGCATTGCTAAAGGCTGGTAAAGACTTAGGTTACACAACTCATGCAGGCGTTGTTCAATGTAAAGATTCTTTCTATGGACAACACGAACCACAAGTGATGCCAGTTAGCTATGACCTTCAAAATAAATGGGAAGCTTGGAAACGTCTTGGAGTAAAGGCGTCTGAAATGGAATCTGCAGCATTGTTTGTTGTAGCAAGCCACTTAGGCGTTCGCGTTGGATCTACTTTCCTAGTAGTAGGAAATCAAGAACGTGAGGCAGCAGGATTATCAAACCCAATCGTGCACGATACAGAAGCAGCCATTAAAGTTGCCGTTGAAGCACTTCGTATCTTAATTAAGGAAGACCGCGCAAAATAGGAAAGAGGGATTATATGGAAATCAAAGAAATATTGAAAACAGTAGACCATACATTGCTATTGCCAGCATCAACTTGGAGCGAGATTAAAGAGATTTTGGATGATGCGATGAAGTACGAAACAGCTTCAGCATGTATCCCAGCTTCTTTTGTCAAACGTGCTAGCGAATACGTGAATGGCAAATTAGCGATCTGTACCGTTATCGGATTCCCGAACGGCTATAGCACAACAGCGACAAAAGTCTTCGAGACAAAAGACGCTATCCAAAATGGTGCAAAAGAAATCGATATGGTCATCAATATTGGAGATGTGAAAGACGGACGTTTTGATGTAGTGGAAGATGAAATTCGTCAAATCCATGAAGCATGTGATGGTCATATTTTAAAAGTCATTATCGAAACAGCGCTTCTTACAGAAGAAGAAATCATCAAAATGTGCGAAGTTGTGACAAAAGCAGGTGCGGAATTCATCAAGACTTCAACAGGTTTCTCAACAGCTGGTGCAACATTTGAGCACGTAGCATTAATGAAGAAACACGTTGGCGAAGGCGTTCTTGTGAAGGCTGCTGGTGGGATTTCTAGCATTGAAGACGCCGAAAAATTCATCGAATTAGGAGCGAGTCGTCTTGGAACAAGTCGGATTGTGAAAATCGTGAAGAATCAATCAGTAGAAGAGGGCACGTATTAGTCCCAAAAAACTAGATAAAATCTAAATTTCCCAAGTGTTGTCGACCTTGACGATGCTTGGGATTTTGTGTATAATAATATAACGCAATAAGTGTGGATTTTAATCGATGTGAGGGTTGAAATATTGTCCAATTCCTTACAAATAAAGGCTTAAAACAAAAGAATTTGCATTTTTCACAAATGACAGCAAACAATTCTTTTGGTTTTTTTTTGTTTAAAAATCGACCGAAATCTTCATTTGTTACGAACTTTTAATAAATGTCATCAAAACGTAACATTTATCAATACTAATTATTAGGGGTGGAAGAGTTGGCACATCATGATGTGAAATACGGTAGACACCGTGTGCGTAGAAGTTATGCACGAATCAGTGAAGTATTAGAATTACCTAATCTGATTGAAATCCAAACAGATTCTTACCAATGGTTCTTAGATGAAGGTATCCGTGAAATGTTCAAGGATATTTCTCCAATCGAAGACCATACTGGTAACTTATCATTGGAATTCTTAGATTATGAATTACATGCTCCAAAATATAACTTACAAGAAGCTAGAAATCACGACGCAAATTACGCGGCTCCAATTTACGTGAAAATGCGTTTAGTGAACAAAGAAACTGGCGAAGTGAAAGACCAAGAAGTATTCTTCGGTGACTTCCCATTAATGACTGAAATGGGTACATTTATCATTAATGGTGCAGAACGTGTAATTGTATCTCAATTAGTTCGTTCTCCAGGTGCTTATTTCCATGACAGACCTGACAAAAACGGTAAACAATTATATGGTGCAACATTAATTCCAAACCGTGGTGCATGGTTAGAGTATGAAACAGACTCAAAAGACATTTCTTATGTGCGTATCGACCGTACTCGTAAAATCCCATTAACGGTATTAGTTCGTGCGTTAGGTTTCGGTTCAGATGACCTTATCCAAGAAATCTTCGGGGATAGCGAAACATTACGTTTAACATTAGATAAAGATGTTCATAAACGTATGGATGAATCTCGTACAGAAGAAGCGTTAAAAGACATTTATGATCGTCTACGTCCGGGTGAACCAAAAACAGCTGAAAGTTCACGTAACTTATTAACAGCTCGTTTCTTCGACCCACGCCGCTATGATTTAGCTGCAGTAGGACGTTACAAAGTAAACAAAAAATTAAATCTTAAAAACCGCTTATTACACCAAACAATCGCTGAGAACTTAGTGGATCCTGAAACAGGAGAAATCGTTGTTGAAAAAGGAACTGTTCTTGAACGCGATGTAATGGAAAAAGTATTAGAAGTACTTGAAAAAGGTGCGAACCTATTCACTTTACATCCATCAGAAGACGGTGTAATCAAAGAGCCAGTAACGATTCAATCAGTTGAGATTTATGCTCCAAATGATGCAGAACGCGTGATTAAAGTCATCGGTAACGGAAACGTAGCTGAAGATGTGAAACACGTAACTGCAAGCGACATTATCGCAACAATCAGTTACTTCTTAAACCTTTACGAAGGAATCGGAACAACAGACGATATCGACCACTTAGGAAACCGTCGTATCCGTTCAGTAGGGGAATTATTACAAAACCAATTCCGTATCGGTTTATCTCGTATGGAACGTGTGGTTCGCGAACGTATGTCTATCCAAGACACTGCAACAGTGACACCACAACAATTAGTGAATATTCGTCCAGTAGTTGCGGCAATTAAAGAGTTCTTCGGATCTTCTCAATTATCACAATTCATGGACCAAACAAACCCATTAGGAGAGTTAACACACAAACGCCGTCTATCAGCGTTAGGACCTGGTGGTTTGACTCGTGACCGTGCCGGATATGAAGTTCGTGACGTTCACTATTCTCACTATGGCCGTATGTGTCCTATTGAAACTCCTGAGGGACCAAACATCGGGTTGATCAACAGCTTATCAACATATGCGAAGATCAACAAATATGGTTTCATCGAAACTCCATACCGTCGTGTAGATTGGAACACTCATAAAGTTACAGATAAGATCGACTACTTAACAGCTGACGAAGAAGATAGCTTCGTAGTAGCGCAAGCAAACTCTCCATTAAATGAAGACGGAAGCTTCGTGAACGATGTTGTTATGGCGCGTTATGTATCTGAAAACTTAGAAGTACCAGTTGAACGCGTTGACTACATGGACGTTTCTCCAAAACAAGTAGTTGCAGTTGCGACAGCATGTATTCCGTTCTTAGAAAACGACGACTCAAACCGTGCGTTGATGGGTGCGAACATGCAACGTCAAGCTGTTCCATTGTTAAATCCAAAAGCACCATTTATCGGTACAGGTATGGAATACGTATCTGCGCATGACTCAGGAGTTGCCTTGTTATGTAAACGTGATGGTGTTGTCGAATTCGTAGATGCTAAAGAAGTACGTGTACGTACAGCTGATGGCTCATTAGATACTTACCAAATCACTAAGTTCCACGGATCAAATGCTGGTATGTGTTACAACCAACGTCCAATCGTGTCACAAGGTGACAAAGTCGTTAAAGGTGAAATCCTAGCAGATGGACCTTCTATGGAAAAAGGTGAATTAGCATTAGGACAAAACGTTCTAGTAGCGTTCATGACTTGGGAAGGTTACAACTACGAGGATGCGGTTATCATGAGTGAACGTCTAGTAAAAGACGATGTGTATACTTCAATCCATATCGACGATTACGATTCAGAAGCTCGTGATACAAAACTTGGACCTGAAGAAATTACTCGTGAGATTCCAAACGTTGGGGAAGACGCATTGAAGAACCTTGACGCAGACGGAATTATCCGTATCGGTGCCGAAGTTAAAGATGGTGACATCTTAGTCGGTAAAGTAACTCCTAAAGGGTTAACAGAACAATCACCAGAAGAACGTTTATTACACGCAATCTTCGGTGAAAAAGCTCGTGAAGTTCGTGACACGTCTCTACGTGTACCTCACGGCGGTGGCGGTATTGTCCGCGATGTACGTGTGTTCACACGTGCAGCAGGTGATGAATTAGCACCTGGCGTAAACAAATTAGTTCGTGTATATATTGTACAAAAACGTAAAATCAATGAAGGGGATAAGATGGCCGGACGTCACGGTAATAAAGGGGTTGTTTCCCGTATTATGCCGGAAGAAGATATGCCATTCTTACCAGATGGAACACCAGTTGACATCATGTTGAACCCATTAGGGGTACCTTCACGTATGAACATCGGACAAGTGTTAGAGTTACACTTAGGGATGGCTGCTCGTGAATTAGGTATTTACATCGCAACACCAGTATTCGATGGTGCTCAAGATGAAGATGTATGGGGAACTGTTGCAGAAGCGGGTATGGCTCGTGATGCGAAAACAATTCTATATGATGGACGTACAGGTGAACCATTCGATAACCGTGTGTCAGTAGGGGTTATGTATATGATCAAACTTGCCCACATGGTTGACGACAAACTTCACGCTCGTTCAATTGGACCATACTCACTAGTTACACAACAACCTCTTGGAGGTAAAGCGCAATTTGGTGGACAACGTTTCGGGGAAATGGAAGTATGGGCACTGGAAGCTTATGGTGCTGCTTATACATTACAAGAAATCTTAACGTACAAATCAGATGACGTTGTTGGTCGTGTGAAGACTTACGAAGCAATCGTTAAAGGTCAACAAATTTCACGTCCAGGTGTACCTGAATCATTCCGCGTATTAGTAAAAGAATTACAAGCTTTAGGTCTTGATATGAAAGTACTAGATGCACAAGATGAAGAAATTAAACTAGAAGACATGGACGAAGATGAAGGCATTCGTTTCAGTGACGTTGAAAGATCAAATGATAGACGTGCTCAGTTAGATGAATATTCTGACCGTGCAGCTGAATTATCAGCAGCCGAAGAAGCAGCTAACGAAGCTGAAGAAGATGCTGATGATGTAGAAGACGTTGAAGACAATTTCGATACTGACGAAGAGTAATAGAACTATTGGAATCGTAGGGCAATTCCAAAAGAAAGGGAGGTAGGCCCCTTGATAGATGTAAATAATTTTGAAAGTATGCAGATTGGGTTAGCTTCTCCGGAGAAAATCCGTGAGTGGTCACATGGTGAAGTTACAAAACCAGAAACAATCAACTACCGTACTTTAAAACCAGAACGCGATGGTTTATTCTGTGAGAAAATCTTTGGACCAACAAAAGACTTAGAATGTTCTTGTGGAAAATTAAAGAAAATCAACAACAAAGGGAAAGTCTGCGATCGCTGTGGCGTTGAAGTAACGCGCTCAAAAGTTCGTCGTGAACGTATGGGACACATCGAATTAGCAGCACCTGTATCACACGTGTGGTATTTCAAAGGTATCCCAAGCCGCATGGGACTCGTGTTAGACATGAGTCCACGTGCGTTGGAAGAAGTCATTTATTTTGCAAGCTACGTTGTTATCGACGCTGGCGACACAACATTAATGAACAAACAATTATTAACTGAACGTGAATACCGTGAAAAACGTGCAGAATTTGGAACTCGTTTCCATGCTGCAATGGGTGCGGAAGCCGTTCAAGAGTTATTAAACAAAGTTGACTTAGAAGCTGAAATCGCTGAACTAAAAGAAGAGTTGAAGACAGCACAAGGTCAAAAACGTACTCGTGCAATCCGTCGTTTAGATATTTTAGATGCCTTCAAAGAATCAGGAAATCAACCTGGTTGGATGGTAATGGATGTTATTCCAGTTATCCCACCAGATTTACGTCCAATGGTTCAATTAGAAGGTGGACGTTTTGCAACAAGTGACTTAAACGATTTATACCGTCGTGTGATTAACCGTAATAACCGTCTAAAACGTTTATTAGAATTAAATGCACCACGTATCATCGTTCAAAACGAAAAACGTATGTTACAAGAAGCTGTGGATGCTTTAATCGATAATGGTCGTCGTGGCCGTCCAGTAACTGGACCAGGTAACCGTCCATTGAAATCATTAAGCCACATGCTTAAAGGGAAACAAGGTCGTTTCCGTCAAAACCTACTTGGTAAACGTGTAGACTACTCTGGACGTTCTGTAATCGTAGTAGGACCAAACTTGAAGATGTACCAATGTGGTCTTCCTAAAGAAATGGCGATTGAATTATTCAAACCTTTCGTAATGAAAGAATTAGTTGAACGTGAAATCGCTGGAAACATTAAGAGCGCTAAACGTAAAATTGAACGTTTAGATGACGATATTTGGGGAATCCTTGAAGAAGTAATTCGTGAGCACCCAGTTCTATTGAACCGTGCACCTACACTTCACAGATTAGGGATTCAAGCGTTCGAACCAACTCTAGTAGAAGGTCGTGCCATCCGTCTTCACCCACTTGTGTGTGAAGCCTACAATGCCGACTTCGACGGAGACCAAATGGCGGTTCACGTACCATTATCTCAAGAAGCTCAAGCTGAAGCGCGTTTATTAATGTTAGCGGCTCAAAACATCCTAAACCCTAAAGATGGTAAACCAGTAGTTACACCATCTCAAGACATGGTTTTAGGGAACTATTACTTAACAATGGAACAAGAAGGCCGTGTTGGTGAAGGCATGTACTTCAAAGACATGGAAGAAGCAATCTTGGCATACAACAATGGATACGTTCATTTACACAGCCGTATTGCAATTCCAGCAAGCTCGCTTCCAGATAAACCATTTACGGATTGGCAAAAAGAGAGAATGATGGTAACGACTGTTGGTAAATTATTATTCAACGAAATCATGCCAAACGAATTCCCTTACTTAAATGAGCCAACAATGGAAAACTTAGAAGTAGCTACACCAGATAAATACTTCTTAGAAGCAGGGGCAAATATTAAAGAAGAAATCGCAGGACGTGAAATCGTTCCGCCATTCAAGAAGAAAAACTTAGGTCAAATCATCGCAGAAGTGTTCAAACGATTCCATATCACTGAAACTTCAATGATGTTAGACCGTATGAAAGACTTAGGATATAAATTCTCAACTCGTGCTGGTTTAACAGTAGGGATTGCAGATATTTCAGTTGCGGATAACAAGAAAGAAATTCTTGAAGAAGCACATAAACAAGTCGACAACATCTCTAAATTATTCCGTCGTGGTTTAATTACAGATGATGAACGTTATGAACGTGTTATCGAAACATGGAACAAAGCGAAAGATGATATCCAAAAAGCGTTAATTCGCACATTAGGTTCTCGTAACCCAATCTTCATGATGAGTGACTCAGGAGCCCGTGGTAACATCTCTAACTTTACTCAGCTTGCTGGTATGCGTGGATTGATGGCCGCTCCTAACGGTAAAATCATGGAATTACCGGTTACATCAAACTTCCGTGAAGGGTTAACCGTTATGGAAATGTTCTTGTCTACTCACGGTGCTCGTAAAGGGATGACCGATACGGCCTTGAAGACAGCCGATTCAGGTTACTTAACTCGTCGTTTAGTAGACGTTGCGCAAGATGTAATCATTCGTGAAACAGACTGCGGAAGCGATCGTGGATTAACAATTTCTGCGATTAAAGAAGGAAATGAAGTCATTGAAACACTTGAAGAACGTATGTTAGGACGTTACGCACAACGTTCAGTGAAACATCCTGAAACAGGTGAAGTGTTAGTAGCACGCAATGAAATCATTACTGAAGATATTGCTCGTAAGATTATTGAAGCTGGCATTGAGGAAATTACAATTCGTTCAGCATTCACATGTGATACAAAACATGGGGTATGTAAATACTGTTATGGACGTAACTTAGCTACAGGTTCAGAAGTTGAAGTTGGGGAAGCAGTTGGTACAATTGCCGCTCAATCAATCGGGGAACCTGGTACACAGTTAACAATGCGTACGTTCCATACCGGTGGGGTTGCCGGAGACGATATTACTCAAGGTTTACCTCGTATCCAAGAAATCTTCGAAGCGCGTAATCCTAAAGGGGTTGCGACAATCAGTGAAGTAGCGGGTGAAGTAGTTTCTATCGAAGAAAATGCTGGAAGTCGTACAAAAGAAATTACGATCAAAGGTACTACAGATACTCGTACTTACACAGTTCCATTTACAGCTCGTCTAAAAGTGGAAGAAGGACAAATCATCGATCGTGGTGCTCCATTAACAGAAGGTTCTATCGATCCTAAAGAATTATTACGTGTTCGTGACGTATTATCAGTTGAAAACTACTTATTACGTGAAGTACAAAAAGTATACCGTATGCAAGGGGTAGAAATCGGCGATAAACACGTTGAGGTAATGGTTCGTCAAATGTTACGTAAAGTTCGCGTAATGGATCCAGGTTCAACAGAAATCCTTCCAGGAACATTATTAGACATTGCAGACTTTACAGAACGTAACCGCTCTGCAATCATGAACGGAGAAGTGCCTGCGACAGCTCGTCCTGTATTACTAGGTATTACAAAAGCTTCATTAGAAACAAACAGCTTCTTGTCTGCTGCATCATTCCAAGAAACAACTCGTGTCTTGACAGATGCTTCTATCCGCGGCAAGAAAGACCACTTACTAGGATTGAAAGAAAATGTTATCATCGGTAAGATCATCCCTGCTGGTACAGGTATGGCTCGTTACCGCAATATGGAAACAAGTACTTCAGAACCAGTATTACCAGTGGAACAAACAGAAATTTTAGTTGGGGAACCAGCAATTTCTGAAGAAGACACAAATGAATAATCTGTGACTTTAAGGCACCCTGTAGCGAAAGCTACAGGGTGTTTTTCTTAATAAGTTCATAGAACATTCTCCTGGAAACTAAGGTTCTAGATTATAATTGTTAAAACTACGGAGATCGATCGCTAATTAAATATTGTTTATAAGATACCCCGTCAAGGACTGTTAATACAATGCTTGAGGGGGTGTTTTTATGCTTAAAATGTTAAGAAAGAGCCCGAAAAAAGATTAAGAAAATGTTAAGGATTTTGAAAAAGTTGAAAAAATAAATC
>ENA-OWNK01000269-OWNK01000269.1-metagenome-genome-assembly--contig:-NODE-269-length-25133-cov-8.094545_pt1 | contig 25133 bp, 24 predicted proteins | sample MGYA00245343_ERZ651121 | MGnify/ENA primary metagenome ERZ651121 (study PRJEB26857, sample SAMEA4031775) | metagenome | biome: human; feature: oral; material: saliva | place: Philippines | collected 2014... | reverse complement strand
ATTGTTCGTCTTCTTCTTGAGAAGACTTTTACTATTTTATCATCTGTTTTAGAACTTGTCAATAGTTTTTTTGTTTTTTTTAAAACTATTTTAACAGTTTATTTTGATGAGGTTGTCTTTATAAGACAGTAATTATTTTAGCATTTCTATTATCTTTTGTCAAGGTTTTTCTTAACATTAGTTCTTTAGAAATTCTTTATTGTTCGTTTTCTCTATCAGAAGACTTTTATTATTCTATCATTACTTTCATATTATGTCAACAAAATTTTTAATTTATTTTCATTTTATTTTTCCACACCATCTAATATGCTAATTATACCTTTATATAATAAGAAGGAGAGAATAGTTTCCTATCCTCTCCTTCTATTATTTCTACTATATATTGTAAAAATCAAATATAGTAACTGGTAAATTCCTTTTATGTTCTGATCTTAAATAATGTCCTTCTATTATTTCTTTTACATTATTAGGAACTTCTTTTCCTTCTAAGTAATCATCTATGTCATTATATGTTACTCCAAGTGCAACTTCATCTTCTAAAGCAGGACGATCTTCTTCTAAATCTGCAGTTGGTTGTTTCAGATATAAGTGTTCTGGACAATCTAACATTTTTAATAATGCTTTCCCTTGTCTTTTATTTAATCTATATAGAGGTACTATATCTGCTCCACCGTCTCCATATTTTGTAAAGAATCCAGTGATAGCTTCTGCTGCATGGTCAGTACCAACTACTATACCTTTATTCATAGTAGCAATAGAATACTGGGCTTTCATTCTTTCTCGTGCTTTCTCATTACCTTTCGCAAAATCAGTAATTTCTACACCTGCTACTTTTAATGAATTTACACTAGCGTCTACTGCGTCTTTTATATTAACAGTAAATACTTTGTCCGGATTAATAAATTTTAATGCGTCGTTACAGTCATCTTCATCAAATTGTTGTCCATATGGTAGTCTAACGGCGATAAAGTTATACTCTTCACCTGTCTCTTCCCTCAATTCAGTAATTGCCATTTGACATAGTTTACCGCAAAGCGTAGAATCTTGCCCACCTGATATACCTAATACTAAACTTTTTATGAAGTTATTTTTCTTTATATAATCTTTTAGAAAATTGATAGTTAATCTTATTTCCTCTTCTACATTAATTTCAGGTTTACATCTTAATTTTTTTATTACTTCCTGTTGCAATGTCATATTATCACCTAATTATTTTGATTTTTTTGTTACTCTTTCCAATATTTCTTTTCTATTTTCCCAACACTTAGTACTTAAGTCTACTGGATAGAATTCTGGATTTAGCAAACGAAGATACTCACTCCATAATAATTCTTTATTTTGTTGGAAATACTTAGCACTTTCTTGTACTGTTGGTACTTCATATACTTGCTTACCATTAACAAAAATATCTTCATGGATATCTATTGCTTTAAAGTTTTCCACTTCCTTAGCTAAGTAAGTATGAGTCGGATGGAAAAGTTTTATACTTTGTTCTGCATTCACATCTTCTTTTTCCAATGCAATGTAATCCCCTGCTGCCATACCTGTGTCTGTATTTATTATTCTATAAACTTTTTTTACACCAGGAACAGTCAATTTTGCAGGATTTTCTGAGACTTTTAGCCTGTCAATCATCTCGCCTTTATCATTTTCTAAACATGCAAGTTTATAAACAGCACCTAATGCAGGATTATCAAAAGCAGTTATAAGCTTTGTACCTACACCCCACGCATCAATACATGCACCCTCTTGTTTTAAGTGAGTAATCGTATCTTCATCTAAATCATTTGACGCTACTATTTTCGCATTAGGATAACCCGCTTCATCTAACATTTTTCTTGCTTCTTTTGATAGATATGCTATATCTCCTGAATCCAATCTAATACCATGGAAATTAATCTTATCTTTTAATTCATCCGCTACTTTAATAGCAGTAGGAATTCCAGAGCGCAATGTATCATAAGTATCAACTAAGAAATAACAATCTTTATGCGCAGCTGCATATTTCTTAAATGCAACTTCTTCATCTTCATAAGCCTGAACAAATGAGTGAGCATGTGTTCCACTACATGGAATATTAAACAATTTTGCAGCTTTTACGTTACTAGTCGCATCAAATCCACCGATAATAGAAGCTCTCGTCCCCCATACTGCTGCATCAAATTCATGAGCACGACGAGTACCAAATTCCATACAAACTTCATCTGGACATAAGTGCTTGATTCTAGCAGCCTTTGTAGCTATCAGTATTTGATAGTTAACAATATTCAAAATAGCCGTTTCCATTATTTGCGCTTGAATAAGTGGAGCTTCAATTCTCAAGAGTGGCTCATTAGCAAAGATAATTTCTCCCTCTTTTACAGAACGAATATTACCTGTAAATTTCATAGCACTTAGATATTCTAAAAAGTCTTCTTCATATCCTAATTCACGTAAAAATTCTATATCAGAGTTTGAAAATTCAAATGAATTTACATAATCTATAATTTTGGCTAGTCCAGCAAATACTGCATATCCCCCACCAAAAGGAATTTTTCTAAAATACACATCAAAATACGACTTTCTTTCATGTATTCCGTCTTTAAAATATGCATATCCCATATTAATTTGATAAAGGTCGGTATGCAAAGCATCACCTAGATATTTATTCATAATCTCCTCCGATTTACGTATATAATTAAATTTGTTACCTATTATATTAACATTTTAATACATTTTTAACAAATATTTAAACTTAAGTATAGTAAATTTAATACTAAAATCTCATTTCACTATACAGTATCTTTTCTTTTATATTAATCATTTCTTATATTAATAGTCAGAAGTATTTTTTTATAAAGGAAGTGACTCAAAAATCGCGATTTCGGAGAAAAAAGATTTTGTCGAGTCACCTCCGAACAACTTATTAGATATCTAAAAAGCTTTTATAGAGCGAATTTAGATATCAATAAACCACTGCATCTATGAGTCCTCATATACACTTTGTTAAAATTTAGGACTTTTGAGTCAGCCTCATCATATAGAAGTCTAAAAAAAGAAGCAACAGAATGTTATCCTCTGTTACTTCTCTGATTATTAGTGTTTGCATTTGCGTTGTTAGTTGCTCTTTGAGATTGTTTAACCTCTTGTTTATCATCATCTTCTTTTTCTGATGAATTATCTTCTGTTTTTTTATCGCTAGTTTTATTAGTGTTTTGCTTATCTGTAGTTTTCTCTGATCCTTTTTTAGAAGACGACTTTTTATCATCTTTTTTTGCTAACTCAGGTATTTTACTGTCATCAATTCTACCATTATTATCTTCAGATTTCTCCAAATTACCATCCATTATAGACTTAATCGTCGCTTGCAAGAAATTCTCTTGTAATGGAATATTAAAAATCAACTCACCTTGATAACTTAATCCGTACTCTTGTCTTACCAAGTCTGTTATAAAGTATGGATCTTTTAGCTTATCTATGACCAGGTCATTTACTTTATTCTCTTTGTCAAGATTTTCAATCATCTGATTTTGTTCAGCTAATTGAGCATTGATTTGTTTCTTATCTCGGATATATAAAAATGTTTGCAGTAGAGTTACAGCTAAAGCAAAAGTCATTATAGCTAATATAATAAACTTACGACGTTTTCTGTACTTAGCCTTTGCTTTTAAGACATCTTTTTTAAATTGGCTATTCTGCTCTCTCATCTTTTACTTCTCTTAATTTCTCCGATAAGATTTTGAACATTTTAGTTGCATCTTCTTTCTTTGTGCTATCTTTTAATTCTAGCACCTCATAAACAACTTCTTTTTTTGCAAAGTAAATAGTGATTTCATCCCCTATTTTCAAAGTACTCGAAGGTTTAGCTTTCTTACCATTAATCGCAATATGACCTTCTGACGATATTTCATTAGCAACTGTTCTTCTCTTTATAATTCTTGATACTTTTAAAAATTTATCCAAACGCATTTAATCACCCCTAAATATTAGTACAATCTATTATCACATATTTATCCTCTTTTCGCAAATAAAATCCACGATAATATATGAAATTTTGAAAACTTCTTAACAAATATTATTAAAAAATATACAGCTGAATATTTTTTCAACTGTATATTTTATATTTATTATTAAGCCCAGTTTCCGTCTTTGAAAATCGCTACTTCTTTACCATCTGCTGTATAACCAGTGATATTTGTTGTCGCTTCTCCAATCATAAAGTCAACGTGAACTAAACTATCATTAGCACCAACTTCTGCTAATTGTTCATCAGTCATTTCTGGTCCACCTTGAACACATGTTGGATATGCTTTACCAAGAGCAATGTGGCACGCTGCGTTCTCATCAAATAATGTTTCTAAGAATAGAATTTTTGTATTTGAGATTGGTGAATCATAAGGTACTAATGCCATTTCTCCTATTCTTCTTGATCCTTCATCAGTTTCTAATAAGTTTTTAAGAACATCATAACCACGCTCAGCTCCGAAGTCTACGACTTTACCATCTTCAAATTTTAACCAGAAGTTATCGATTAATACTCCACTGTAGTTTAGAGGTTTAGCATTATAAACAATACCACTTGTCTCATCTTTATGAGGCATTGTAAATACTTCCTCTGTAGGGATGTTAGCTACGAAACGATCAGCTTTTTTAGCATAACTTCCTGCACTTTGCCAAATATGATTTTTAGGTAATCCTACATACAAATCAGTTCCTAAGTCATTTGTGATATGCAATTTAACTAATTCATTTTCGTGTAAAAATTTTGCTTTTTCATCTAAAACTTTAATGTGTTCTTCCCATTCAGCTACAGGGTCATCTCCAGTTGAACGACAAGCACTTAAGATTTGATCCCAAAGTTTTAAATAAGCTTCTTCATCGTTTAATTCAGGATATAATCTCTTCGCCCATCCAACAGTTGAAGCACTAACTACACACCATGGACATTCGTCACTCATAATTGATTTCATGTAGTTACGCATAGCTTTTGAACGACCTACCATAGATGCTTTTAATTTTGCACTGTCTACACCTGCTAATCCATCTGGATCATCTCCGATAATAGATAAGAATGCTGCACCTTCATCTAATTCAACTTGATACTTATCAACGTACCATTGACCAACCGTACTTAACGACTCTTCACTTTGATATTTTAAACCTAATTTTGTTAATTCTTGGTCACGCCATTCCACTGATACTCTTTTTGCTCCTAATTCATAGCAAGCTTCTACAACTTTCGCTACAAACTCACGTGTTTCAGTACTAGCACGAACTAATACTGGTTGACCTTCTTGAACATTTAATCCAACTTTCGCAATAAGTTGAGCATATTTTTTTAATTGTGTATTTAAATCCATTTGATTTCCCTCGACTTCTTCTCTTTATTTGCTAATTATTTCTTTAATTGCACATAATCTATTATATCACTTTTTCTTAGATAATATTAGTAGGGAGTGACTCAAAAATCGTGATTTCTTAAGAAACAAGATTTTGTTGAGTCACCCCCACACAGTTTATTAGATATCTAAAAAGCTTTTCTAAAGCGATTTTAGATATCAATAAACCACTGCGTCTATGAGTTCTCATATACACGTTGTTAAAATTTAGGTCTTTTGGATCACCCCCTTGTCTTTATTATGTTGAATTAATCTCTTTGTGTTATAATAAGATAGATAATAAATATAAGTGAGGTATTGAAAAAATGGTAAAAGTGTTATTTGTATGTTTAGGAAATATATGCCGTTCACCTATGGCAGAAGCAATATTTAGAGATATGGTAGAAAAAGAAGGTTTAAATGAAAAAATACTGATTGATTCAGCTGCAACAAGTAGTTGGGAACACGGTAATCCAGTTCACGGTGGAACTAGAAAAGAACTTGCTAAAGTTGGTATTGGGGTAGAAGGGATGTATTCTCGTATTCTAAACGATAATGATTTAGATGCAGATTATATCGTGGGAATGGATGACAGCAATATAGAAAACATTAAGAAATTTATCGCAGGAAGAAAAACTGGTGAGGTCAAAAAATTATTAGAATATGCTGGAGAGGATAGAATTATCGACGATCCGTGGTATACAGGAGATTTCAAAACAACATTCAATGATGTAACTAAAGGATGTACGGCTTTATTAGATAAAATCAAGAAAGACAATCTTTAATAGGGTAAAATGGGATATATACTAATATTATATTAGATACAAGGAGGAAATGGAGTAGGAAAAGTTTTAGAGGGCTCAACAAGAAGAAGCTACTAAGGCAATTATTGATTTCGTAAGAGAAAGTATTTAAGGAGAAAATCATGATAAATATTAAAACGGTTGAATTAGAAGATGCTGAGAAGTTGGTAAATATTTATAGACCATATGTAGAACATACAGCCATTACCTTTGATTATACAGTACCGAGTGTACATGAGTTTGAAGAGAAAATTTCGAAAGTTATTCAAAGATATCCGTTTTTAGTAGCAACAGAAGGAAATGACATACTAGGATACGCCTATGCTAGTGAGTTTTATCCAAAAGATGCATACAAATGGACAGCTGAGATTACAATCTATCTAGATGAAAAAGCTCGTGGTAAAGGTGTTGGAGAGAAGTTGTATTCTGAACTTGAAAAACAACTTTATGACAGAGGAATATGTAGATTGACGTCATGTATTGCCTATCCAGATGAAGGAAGTATTTCTTTCCATGAAAAAAGAGGGTTTAGAAAAGTAGCTCACTTTGAGAAAGTAGGTTATAAATTTAATCGTTGGTATGATGTGGTTTGGTATCAAAAAGATATTAGAGAAAATATTGAATAGAAGAAAGCCCCACAAGAAAATGAAAAGTCTTGTGGGGTTTAGTTTTTATTCTGACACTTTTTGAGCAAGTATCATAGCATATGGATAAGGAGAAGCTGTGATATTTTCTTCATATTTTATTATTCTCCAGTCTTCGTAATACTCTTTTAGTTCTCCTTCAATAAATGTAAATGGGAATGGTGTTAGTGGACAGCCTTGTTTTGTTGCATTTAATGCACTAACTATTAAATTAAAACCGTTTTGGTTTGTTTGCTTTTTTATGTTAAAAATAATACTTTGAATTCTTGTTGGATTCAAATACATAAAAACATCAGTGGAGAAGATAAAGTCATAACTATCTTTAATGTTAGCCTCTGCTATATCGTGTTTAAATACATTAAGATTTAATTTTTCTTTAATTGAAATATCAGCAAGATCTTGTAAAAATTTGGCATTAATATCGACTGCTGTAATATTAAAATCTAATGATGAGAGATATAAAGAATTTTTTCCTTGACCTGCACCGAGATCTAATGTTTTACATGGTTCTATAAATTTCGTTGCTTTAACAACCTCAAGATGAGGGGAATTAAAATTATATTTATTACAGAAATAATCTTCACGCGAACAATAAAATTCTAGATTGAATTGTAAATCCGTAGAGTTAGGTGTAATTTTAAAAACACTGAGAGGTTCAATAAGTTCAACTTCACTTTTGGGATTTAGTGAATATTGTCTAATAATTTCATTTTCTAAATTAAGAAAAGCAAATTTCATTTTACCTTTTATGATTGTTAATTTTGTCCAAACACCATCTTCTGTGAAAAATCCCTCTTTATAAATTTTTGGTAAAGAGAGAGCAGTAAGCTTAGATGTGCTTTTAAAACAAAGCAAGTTATTTTCCATATGCTACTCCTTTCTGGATAATTTACTAACATTATATCACGTGAAAAGCTTGATTAAAAATGATAACCGAAAGAGATAATAATTAATATTAGAATATTAGAAAGAGAGATTAGTATAGTTGGAAGATTGCTATTTACAATGTTGTAATTTTGCATTATTATAGAAATAAGAGATAAATAAAGTAGGTGTTTTTATGAGAATAATAGTAATTTCAGATATTCATGGTAGCTTTTATACGATGAAGAAACTATTAGATGAAATAAATTTTAATAGAAAGAATGATAAACTTATTTGTTTAGGTGATATGTGTGATAGGGGGAAGAATACAAAGTTGGTTTGGGAGTTTTTCTATAACCTTCAACAAGAAAATCCACAGCATATAGTGTTATTAGGAAATCATGAAGATATGTTTAATCTAGCAATAAAAGAGGCTAGATATAGTAATAACCTTTCTGCAAGACAAGATCATTATTTTAGGAATAGTGGATTAACAACATTGCAATCATTCTATCCGAAAGCTACAGTAGAAACAAGAGGTATTTATTTTAAAAAATTTGCTGATGAATATAAAACTTTGAGAAAATGGATAAAAAACTTACCGACTAGGTACGAAAGTTCAGATTACTATTTTATTCATGCCGGGGTAGATTTCACGAAGAATTTTTGGAATCAAACGCATAGAGATATGATTTGGATAAGAGAACCATTTTTAAGCAGTAATGAAAAATATAATAAAAAGGTATTTCATGGACATAGCCCTGTAAAAGAAGAACCATATTACGAAGAAAAAAGCAATAGAATAAATATAGATGGAGGTTGTGTTTACGGAGGAAAATTAAATATAGTAGTAATAGAAGAAGGGAATATAGAGGTAAAACAAAGTTCTATTCTAAAAGAAGATATTTATGAGAAATAAAAAAGGAGAGGATACAAAAATCCTTAATTTTTAAAAAAGTATATATTATAACTCATAGACGCAGTGGTTTATTGATATATAAATTCGCTTTATAAAAGCTTTTTGGATATCTAATAAACTGAGAGGGAGTGACTCAACAAAATCGAGATTTGAGAGTCACTCCCTCTTTTTATACAAAAAAAGAACCGAGCACATTTGTCTCGGTCTCTTATAGAAAAGGAAAGTTTATGAAGTTTATAACTATTTACTAGTTATGGATTAATTATAATCTTTGAACCTTAAATATACTTTAAATTTAGTTTTAAGTTTTTAGTTGTGTATTTTTATAAAATGTCGGTTTAGTAAGCTTTTTGAAGGTTATCAATACTTTAAAGATGAAATTCTTATTTTAAGTAAGTATCAAAACTAAAGAAACTAAAATTACATAAACGTTTCCAAATATTTCTAAAATGTTACAAAATGTATTTTGTATTACAAAATTGAAAATCTATTGATTATGGTTTAGAAAATGAATTATAATATAGGAGAAGTAATTATTAAAGAATTATTAATAAGGAGAAAATACCTATGAGAAAACAGGGATTAAAATTAACTGGTAAGGTTCTAGCGGGACTAGTGTTATTTTCAGGAATAACAGCAGTACCTACTAAAGCTATTGATGTACAACCTGCCGCAGTAGATGTAAATGTGAAAAATGTAAAAGCAAGTGTATATGAAAAAGAAGGACACTTCTATGCTAAATTAATAGCCGATAAAGAAGTAGCGAATGTTGTAGCGCGTATTACAACTGAAAATAAAGCTCAATTTTTAATTAAAAGAGATATTATTAAAGCTGGAGAAGAAGTTGTTGTTGAATTAGATATGAAAGCACAAGTTCCAACTAGAAAATTACCTCATACAGGAGTGAAAAAAGAATCATTCAATACTGTAACTGAGTTAGCAGGGCACACTTTTAAAATCTCTGTAAGTTATGAAGTAGCTACAGATGAAGTGAAAGCTCAACAAAAAGCTAACAATGAACTTAAAAATAATACAAAAGTAGAAAAGAATGATAATCCAACAGATGTTCCAAGTATATCTGATCTAAAAAAAGATCCGAATGCTAAAGCGGAACAAACAAAACCTTCAGCACCAGCTGCAGAAACTAAAAAGCCAGCTGAGCAAACGAAACCAGCTGAAACTACTAAGCCTGTAGATCAACCAAAAACTGCAGATACTACAAAATCAACTGAGACACCAGCTAAACCAAATACACCAGCCAATACAGCACCATCAACTACACCAGGAGGAGTATTGAACACAGTTGCTGCACCATCAGGTGAATCAAGATTTAGAAGTGTTATGTTAAATAATCCAAAAACAGAAACAAAAACTGAAGCGACTAAACAAACTACGCAAGCAGCAGCTACAACACCAGTTGCTACAACTAGAGAAGAACAAATTAAACAATCGTTTATCAGACAATTAAATGAATTGCGAGCTAAAAATGGATTATCTAAGTTATCTGAAAATGCTGCATTAAATGCTGCGACAAAAGCACGTGCTACTGAAGTAATTAATACAGGAGGAGTTACTGCGAGTGTTCATGGAGACGGAGGTTCTTTAGAGAAAGCAGCTGCAGCTAGAGCAGGATATCAAGCAACAGGAAATCTACTATACAATGTTGTTCAAGTAGGAGATTCTGGATTATCAGTTGATGAAGTAGCAAAACATCTGTTAAAAGAGTTATTTACTGAATTACATAACGTAACACCAGCTCATAAATATGGACATAGAAATACACTTCTAGAGGGTACTTCAACAGAAGTAGGTGTAGGAGTTGCAATTTCTGGAGGATATGTAACATTAGTTCAACATCAGAATAACTTTGGTGCTTATAATGGATCAACACCAAAACAAGGTGTATTCTTAGACGGTAATTCTTATATTTAATAATTAATTTGAATATTTATTAACAGCTAATTAAGTAATCTTAGTTAGCTGTTTTTATCATCAATTTTACTATTTTTTTAGCCTAATATAAAGTTATGTAGAGTGATATTTTTATAGTGCAAGAGAATAGAATGCATAAGTGTCTAAATTTATGATAGAAAGAAGAGTAGAAATTTATGGAGAATGAATATAGTTTTAAATTAATGAGAAAAAATTAATGTTAAATCGTGGTGGTGTAACTGCTAATCACTGTGATCACGTACACGTGAGTTTTGTAAAATAAAATATAAAAATTATAGACAACTAACAGATGAAATTGATTCTAAGTTAGTTGTCTATTTTTACATTAAATAACTAAATAATGCTTTTAAAAAATGTTCTGAAGTAGTATAATTATAGGTAAGTAGTATTATAACACAGGAGGTAAATATGTCAGAGAAAAAAATGAACATGATAGTTTGCGGAGGGTGAAACTCGAAAATAGGGCCGGGGGCCTTGTCAGATATCTTAAGAGATCTTCCAAAAAAAGAAGATAAAAATTTAATAGTAGGATATGAATCTTCAGATGATGCAGCCGTTTATAAAATATCTGAAGATAAGGCGATTATTCAAACTTTAGATTTCTTTACAACAATGATTAATGATCCATATTTATATGGGCAAATTGCAGCGACTAATGCGCTAAGTGATGTGTATGCAATGGGGGGAGAAGTTATTTCAGCTTTAAACATCGTTGCCTTCCCAGAAAATATGGACTTAGAAATATTACATCAAATATTAAAAGGTGGGGCTGAAAAAGTTCATGAAGCAGGAGGAGTTCTTGCTGGAGGACACTCTATTCATGATGCTACGCCAAAATATGGTTTATCAGTAACAGGAGTTGTTCATCCTGATAAAATATTACAAAATAACAATTGTAAAGTAGGGGACTTATTAATAGTAACAAAACCTTTAGGTGTAAGTATTATTAATACAGCTCATATGGTTAAAGAGTGTTCTGAAGAAGCATTTGCTAAAAGTGTTAAACAAATGACAACACTTAATAAATACTCTGCTCAAATGATGAAAGATTTCAACATAAATAGTTGTACAGATATTACAGGATTTGGTTTCCTAGGGCATCTTGTAGAGATGCTAGATGGTAAACATTCTGCAGAAGTATATACAAAAGATATTCCGTATATTGAAGAAGCATATAAATGTGCCAATGAATTTGTTATTACTGCAGGAGGCCAATTAAACAGAACGTTTGTTGAGCCAAATGTAGAATATCAGGTTAAAGACTTTGCATTAGAAGAAATTATGTATGATCCACAAACTTCAGGTGGGTTATTAATAAGCTTACCAGAGAGTGAAGCACATGAATTATTAGAAAAACTTAATACTCTTGAAATTAAGAGTGCTATCGTAGGAAAAGTTATAGAAAAACAAGAAAAAGCAGTTATCGTTAAATAGAACTGTTATAAAAGGAGAATATAAGTATGAAAAAAGAAATTCTAGACGCACAAGGTTTAGCTTGTCCAATGCCAGTTATTCAAACAAAAAAATTATTAGTGGATAATGATGTAGTTGAAACAATTGTAGACAACATTATTGCTACACAAAATTTAGAAAAAATGGCAACTCAATTAGGATATAACTTTGCGGTAAAAGAGGAAGCAAAAGATAAATATATCGTTACAATCTCTAAAGGAGAGGTTACTGAAGGTGTAGTTGTTGATACATTATGTGATACATGTGTTGTGCCTGTGACTCAAGCTATACGTGTATTAGAAGAAGAAACAAAAGTTACGTTATTAGTAAAAACTGAAGACAGCGTTGAAAGTCTTAGAAAATTTGCTGATAAAAATAGTTATGAGTTTAAAGTTTCTGATATTGAAGGTGGATTTAAAGTAGAAATCACTAGAGAAGAAGCACCGCAATTAGAAGCTGTTCCAGTTGTTAAAGATGACAGCTATATCGTTGTAATTAATAAAAATCAAATGGGACATGGTAGTGAAGAGCTAGGTAAAAGATTAATAAAAGCTTATCTATATGCTTTAGGGGAACAAGAAGTACTACCTAAAAAAATCATTTTCTACAATGGTGGAGGAGTTTTAGTAGATAAAACTCGTAGTCATGTAATTGAAGAATTAAAAACACTAGAAGACGCTGGTGTAGAAATAGTTTGTTGTGGAGCATGTATTGACTATCATAAGATTGACTTAGCAGTTGGTAATCCAACAAACATGTACTTCATCGTTGAAGATATGAGAAAAGCGAACAAAGTAATTCAACCATAGGAGGAAGTAGCGTGGAAGAAGGTTTAATTGTTTTTAATAGTACGCATGATTCGATAAAGGCTGATAACATTTGTTTAGAAAGAAAACTTGCAGCATCATTAATTCCTACGCATCCATCAATAAGTGTGGGATGTGGTTTTATGCTAAAAACAGCATGGGATAATTTTGATAACATTGTAAGAATGTTACAAGAAGAAAATATTGAATATCGTGGTCTATACTATTCTAAAAAAATTGGAATCAAAAGAGCAATAAAAGAATTAGAAGATTATAAAATTAAATAAAATTTTGAATAGAGATTAACATAGAGAAAGTTTAAAATGTTTGATTTAATTTTCTTAAATAATCTCTATTCTTAATATAGTGTAAAGGTGAAATATATGAATAACAATGTAATTATTGGTACGGCAGGGCACATCGATCACGGTAAGACTACGTTGATCAAGGCTCTGAGCGGAATTGAGACAGATACTACTCAAGAAGAGAAAGACAGGGGGATGTCTATTAACCTTGGGTTCGCATATTTTGACTTGCCGAGTGGAAAAAGATGTGGAGTTGTCGATGTTCCTGGCCATGAGAGGTTTATTAAAAATATGCTTGCTGGAGTTAGTGGTATAAACTTAGTTTTACTATTAGTTGATTCTAGAGAAGGAATCATGCCACAAACAAAAGAACATATTGATATTTTAACGTTATTAGGGATAGAAAATTATATCATCGTAATGACGAAAATAGATTTAGTTGAAGAAGAATATAGAGAATTAGTAAAAGAAGATATCCAAGAATTTATCTCAGGAACAGTTCTTGAAAATTCTCCAATAATTGAAGTTGACTCAATTAGTAAAAAAGGACTTGATACATTATTAGCTACAATCGATAAGAAAACAGAAGATATCGCAGCTAAAAATGTTGAGAAAAATGCTAGAATTAACATCGACCGTTCATTCCAAGTAAAAGGATTTGGAACAGTTGTAACAGGGACTCTTACAGAAGGTATTATAAATGTAGGAGATGAATTAGTAATTTATCCAAAAGAAGTAAAAGCAAAAGTTAGAAATATTCAAGTTCACTCAAAAGATGTAGAAACTGCCTATGCAGGTCAAAGAACAGCTATAAACTTGGCAAATATTAAGTTTGATGATGTAAAACGTGGTGATACATTAGCCACTGCAGGTTCATTAACAAAAACGTACATGCTTGATACTGAAATTAAACTAATAAATGATGAAAGAGCCAATCTTGAATTATGGGATAGAGTACGTGTTTATATCGGTACTGAGGAAGTAATGGCGCGTGTTGTGCCGCTTGGAACAGACTTATTAAAAGCTGGAGAAAGTAGTTTTGCGCAACTTCGACTTGAAGAAGAAATTGCCGTTAAAAATTATGATAAATTTATTATCCGTACATACTCACCTATGATCACAATAGGTGGAGGGGTGATATTAGATGCTAGTCCTAAAAAACATAGTAGATTTAACGAAGAAATCTTAGAAAAACTGAAAGTTCAGCTTGAAGGTAATACAACTGATTTAATTGCTAACTATTTATTATCTCATACTGATTACTTGAATTCTAAAGAGAATATTTTAAAAGAACTTCAGCTTCCAAAAGAAGAGGTTGAGGAGTCGTTAACACAATTAGTAGAAAATACTACAATCTATGAAACAAAATTAGGTTATATTCATAAGAAAAAATATGATGAAGTGTTAGAAAAACTGAAGAAACTATTAAGTGACTATCACAATAGATTTAAATTAAAAGTAGGTATACCTAAGATTGAAGTACTTTCTAAGTTTAAAATTTCTCAAAAAGAAATGTTAGAGTTGTTAGATTTATTCATACTAAATAACGAAATTCGATTAGAGGGTAATTTAGTTGCGGAAAAAGATTTCGAAGTTAATTATGATAAGAAACAACTGGCAGAAAAAGAAAGAATAGAAAAAGCATTATTAGATGGAGGATTTACACCTCCAAGTGTTAAAGAACTAACGAATGGTGAAAAACCAAAAGTTGAGTTGTTAGAATCTCTTATAGATAATACGATAGTAAGATTAGATGCTGATTTAGTTTTACACGAAAAAGTATTTAAAGATGCTGTCCAAAAAGTAGAAGATCATTTTAAAACTAATGATCAAATAGGACTTGCAGAATTTAGAGATATAACAGGTTCTAGTAGAAAGTACTCTATGGCTATTTTAGAGTATATGGATAAAATTGGCATAACTAGACGTATAGAAAATTATAGAGTTTTAGTTAAGAAATAAATATTGAAGGAAGCTAGGTTGTTTTAACTTAGACGGGGTAAGTAATATGAGTTATTATTTTGATTACGGTGCGACATCACTAAAAAAACCAAAAGAAGTAGCTGATAAAGTCTATGAGGTATTGGCATCGGCAAAGTATGCTAATGCTTCAAGAGGTAGTTATTATGAAGCTAATAATGCATTCCGTGAAGTTTTTGAAGCGAGAAGTGACATTGCAAAATTTTTCGGTATGAAGGAAGAAGATAGGGTTGTCTTTACTAGTAATTCTACAGAAAGCTTAAATATTGCGATTTTAGGATTATTAGAAAAAGAAGATCACGTTATTACGACTTCTATGGAGCATAATTCAGTTTTAAGACCGATATATTTAGCACATGAAACAATAGGCTGTGAATATACTATTGTTAAAGCTGGTAAAACAGGATTAATCGATTATAATGATTTAGAAAAAGCTATTAAACCTAACACTAAGATGATTGCTATTACACATAGTTCTAACGTAACAGGAAGTATAGTGGATTTAGAAAAAGTTACGGATATTTGTAAAAGACATAATATTATTTCAGTTGTAGATGCTTCGCAAACAGCAGGAGTAGTACCTATTAATATGGATGAATTGGGAATAGACGTATTATGTTTTACAGGTCACAAAAGTTTATATGGACCACAAGGAATAGGTGGTCTATGCGTAAGACTTAAAGAACCAGAGATTAAGAGATTTAAAGTCGGTGGAAGTGGTGTTAGAACATTCGATGAGATACATCCTGGGGAATATCCATTGCGTTTAGAAGCGGGTACTTTAAATACTTCTGGAATCTTAGGTTTACACGAGGGAATAAAATATATAAATAAGCATGGAATTGAAAATCTTTATAAAAAACAAATCGACTTTGCGAATAGATTCTATAATGAATTAAAAGACTTAGAGTGTTTAGAATTTTATGGAGATTTCACAAAAGATCGTACTGCGGTAGTAGCATTAAACTTTAAAGGAATATCAGCATCAGATGTTGCAGATGTTCTTGCTGAGGAATATGATATTGCAGTTAGACCTGGAGCCCATTGTGCACCTTTAATGCATGAGGTACTAGGAACAAAAGAACAAGGGATAGTAAGGTTCTCATTCTCAAGTATGAATACAGACGAGGAAGTAGACTACGCTATTAACGCTATAAAAACATTAGCAAAAGAGATTTAGGAGAAATATTATGTCAAAACAATTATTATCACAAATTCCTGCAATAAATAAGATCTTATTATTAGATGAAGTGAAATCATTAATTCAAGAGTATAGTGAAGTTGCTGTAAAATCAGCGATAAAAAACTATATTGATGAAATCAAACAAGAAATACTAAACGAAGAATTGCATGAAGTTCCAAGTTTAGAGAATATTGTAGAAGTAGTAACACAAATAGTGAAAAATGAAGACAAAAATTCTTTACGACGAGTTATTAATGCTACTGGAACAATTTTACACACAAATTTAGGGCGTAGTTTACTAAGCCAAAAGATTAAAGAAAACATCGAAAGTGTAGCATTTAACTATTCTAACCTTGAGTTTGATATTGATAATAAAAAACGCGGTAGCCGTTATGTTCATCTTATTGATATTATCAAAAAATTAACAGGTGCAGAAGACGTACTTGTAGTTAACAATAACGCAGCAGCGGTACTACTAACATTAAATACGCTAGTTAAAGATAAAGAAATAGTAGTTTCTCGTGGAGAACTAGTGGAAATCGGTGGAGCATTTAGAATTCCTGAGATTATTAAATTAAGTGGTGGTACTCCTGTCGAAGTAGGGACTACTAATAAAACGCACTTAAAAGACTACGAGAACGCAATTACTGACAGCACAGGGGCGTTACTAAAAGTTCATACTAGTAACTATAAGATTGTAGGATTCACTAAAGAAGTATCTAATGAAGAGATATCTTACCTTGCTCGTGAAAATGAACTAGTATCTATAAACGACTTAGGAAGCGGTCAGTTTGTCGATTTTTCTAGATTTGGCTTACCTTATGAACCGACTGTAAAAGAAGTTCTTGACAGTGGTATTGATATAGTAACATTTAGTGGAGATAAACTTCTTGGAGGGCCACAGGCAGGTATTATCGTTGGTAAAAAAGAATATATAGAAAAAATGAAAAAGAACCAACTTACTCGTGCATTACGTGTAGATAAGATGACTTTAGCAGCCTTAGAAGCTACATTGAAATTATATCTAGATGAAAAAGAAGCGCTAGAACACATTCCTACATTACACATGATTTCATTATCAAAAGAACGCCTATTAGGTAAAGCAGATGTATTTAAAACTAGACTTAGCGATTTAGACTTCAAGATTACAATAGCTGAAGATAAAGCAGAAGTAGGTGGCGGAAGCTATCCAGCAAGTTACTTAGATAGTGTTGTAGTTAAATTAGAGCATCCAAGACTAAGTGCGACAGACATTGAACGCCGTTTATTAGAAGTGGAAATTCCAATCATTACACGTATCAAAGATAATGAGCTTATCTTTGATATGAGAACTCTTCGTACTAGAGAGTTCGACTTAGTTAAACAAGCATTAATAGAAGTTGCGAAGTAGATAATAGAATTTAAGTTGCAGTAAGTTGCACGTTAAATAATATTCGATAAAATCAGAAGGTGAGTATATGTTTAGGAAAATAAATACAGCAGATACACCGGAAGTTGCAGAAATCTGCAAAGCTGCATTAGGCTACGATGTAGATGTTGAAAACGTAAAAAAACAAATAGCGAAGTTAACTAATGATAAGAAACAACATATTATTATCGGTTATGAAGATGAAATCACAAGGAAGATTATAGGATTCGTTCATGCTCAAATGTATGAAAGTTTCTATAGTGATCTAGGATTAAATATTCTAGGACTCGCTGTTAATCCTGATTTTCAAGGTAGGGGAATAGGTAGAAAACTTATGAATAAGTTAGAAGAGTATGCTGTAGACAATAATATTAGCTTTATTAGGTTGAATTCTGCCTTGAAACGTGAAGAAGCGCATAAATTCTATGAACATATCGGATATACCTGTGATAAAGTTCAAAAAAGATTTATAAAGGTATTTAATATTTAAATAAAAGTGTTTAAACAGAAGTTTTGACGTTTTAGCTTACTTTTAGAAAGTTTAAAATAAGATTTATATAATTAAATGAATTTTTTATTTCCTAAGAAATCCTTGGAGATATTGATTAAGTTTGATTGTATAAATCTTTCTTTTTATTAGATTTTCTTCAACTTGTTTGTATAAAAAAAGTATGATAATATAAAGTAGACTTATATAAAGAAGAGGTAGAAGCAATGGAGTTTAGTAAAGAATACAATGAAATCGATGGATTGTTAGTTTTCACAAGTCCACTTCACCACGATGATAGAGGATATTTTCTAGAAAATTGGAAGAAAAATGATTTAATAAAATTTGGAGTACCAGAAGAGTTCTTCAATAATGATCTGCAAAATAATGTTTCAGTGTCGAATAAAGGGACTCTAAGAGGTATGCATTGTCAAGGATGGGCGAAGCTAATGACTGTTGCATGGGGAACTTTTAGAATGTGTTTTGTAGATTTACGCCGTGAATCTAGTACTTATAAAAAGGTAATGTCTCTTGATGTGAAGCCTGGTATGGCAGTATTTGTTCCTGAAGGTGTTGCTAACGGTGCTCAATCGCTAGTAGATAATGGAATATTAAATTATATCGTCACTGGTTATTATAATCCTACAGAAAAATATTTAGGGATTACACCACTAGATTCAAAACTAAACTTACCTTGGGACATGGCTACACCACCGATAATTTCAGAAAAAGATAAGGGAAGTCTATCTTATGATGAAGTGATAGCTATAATAGAAAGTGATGTGAAGTAATGAAAAATATTGCTTTAATAGGATCAACAGGTTCAATAGGTCGGGAAATATTTAATCAGTTATCTAAAAAAGATAATGTACATATTGATACTTTTACTAGAAAAAATATAGAAGATTTATTGAATAGTGAATATGATATTATTATCTGCGCAGCACCATCTTCGGGAAAGCTAAAAACAAATTTAGGACTTGATAATAGTGACAAAGAAATAGAAAAATTATGTAAGGTAATCAAAGAAGTAAAAACAGAAAATTTTATTCTTATTTCATCGCAATCCGCTATTAATGAAGAAGATAAACCATATGGGAAAGTTCAGAAAAGGGTGCTAGATAGTGTTCTAGTTCATCATAGTAATCACACTGTTTATTTAGTAGATACTTTGTATGGAACTAGTTTAAATAAAGGTTTCATTAGTGATATTATTACGAATCAGTGGAGTTTCTTGTCTGATGAATTAATTCAAAAATTACCGGAACTAACGAATTATTATAAAAAGATAGAGAATACTAATCTTTGGGAAGGACATACTAATTTACCTCAAAGTTTATTAGAAAAGTTACCAAATATAGTAGACATTTATCCAGATGATAAAATTTTTCAAGTTACTCCGATATCTGTATTAGCTAGAACTGTTGTAGAAAATATGGAAGAATCACAAGGGTTAAAAACTAAGATAGCTGAGACCGAAGTATTTACAGGAGAAGAGATAAAGGATCTCTATGAAAATCCAAACGAGAATGCATTTTTGGGTAAATATTTCATGAAACAAAAAATATAGGAAAGGAAATTTAGAATGAAAGTCTATTATAACGATAGAGGTTTTCAACTTGGTAATCTACTATTTGTATTAATGCAAGCACATAAATATAGATTAGCAGGTGTGGAAGAAAGCTATGTTTTGAGAACAGGTTATTTTAAATTTGCACAAAGTTTCTTTCCGAAAACAGAAAGATTATTTGGTAAAGCGCAAGGCTGTGAATTAGAACCATTCGGATATTATCAAGTTTCGGGAAAAGATTATAATGCAGAGGTGTTGGACTCATTTTGTAGAGAATATCTTCTAGAAAGAACAGAAGAACTATCCAGCCAGTTTGTTAATAAGAATATAACAATAGCGATTAGAAGAACAGACTTTTTAGATGGAGATAGAGCAGAGAAATATGGCTATGACGCGGTTAAGTATGTTGTCGATTGTTTAGAAATAATCAAAGAAAAAGAAGGTAATATTTTCGATTTAACAATAAGAATAACTTCAGATGACACAACTTGGTGTAAAGAGGAATTAGCTCCAAAACTAAAAACATTATTCAATTTTACTAATGAAATAGTAGTAGAAGATCAGGAGATTCAAGATAATTTCTTACAATTATACGCAACAGATAAATACTTCATTACTCCAAATTCGACTTATGGATACTGGGTAGGATATGTGCTGAGAGTGAGCACGAGAAACGTTCAAACTTTCGCACCTAACTTCAATACAACACTAATCGAAAACGGACGACAAATAGCAGACACGAGAGATTGGATATTGGTTGATGTGGATAGAACTAGGTATGAGGGAAAAGAGTAGAATTAGAGAAAAGATAAAAATAGCAATCCTTATCTGGATTGTTTTTTTTGTTGACACTTGGATGAATAAATGATAGGATCTAATATAGCAAAATTAGAGGAAGAATTATTATGGGTTATTTAGAAATAGTAAACGTTATTGAGAGAATATCGGAATCGAATTATAAAGAATATATTAAGGCTATGATTTACATAGAAAAAAAGATAAAAGATGAGTTAGTTTTGGATAAACTACATCAAGAATATTATGAGAATGATGATATAAATTTATTAAATGATTTTTTTAATAAAGAAAAATAGATAAATTAAATGATTATAGACATATTGCTGTAAAAATTATGGTATAATAATTATTATTTGATTAGGAGCTGTATTATTGTGAATTTACCTTATGATAAACATAATCCATTGGCTATAGAAAAATATGCTAAAAAATTAGAAGGAAAAAAATTTTTTGAAGTACTGAAAGACTATTATTCAAATAGCGAGGTAAGAGAAAGTGGTGTTGGTTATTCAGAAAAAAATGAACTTCGAGATAAAATAGCATATTTTAATAACCCTAGAGGAAAGGGAAGTCTAGGAAATCTGTTAGAAGAATATTATTTTTATTACAAACCAAATAGTGATTCTAATCCTGATTTTTTAGAAGCTGGTACGGAATTAAAGGTTACACCTATAGAGAAAAAGAGGGACGGTAGTTTTAGAGCGGGTGAAAGATTAGTTATTACTATGATACCTAATGATAGACCTGTCGAACCAGTGTTTGAAAAATCTCATGTACTAGAAAAAATGAGATTAATGTTGTTAATTTTGTATTTGAGAGAAAAAGATATTTTAAGAACAGAGTATAGTATAGAGTATGTAAAATTGTTTTCTATTTTGTCAGAGAACTGTAGAGAAGATTTAATAATTATAAAAGAGGATTATTCTACAATTATTACAAAAATTCAACAAGGTAGAGCACATGAACTATCTGAAGGTGATACAAAATATCTGGGCGCATGTACCAAAGGAGCTACAGCCAAGAAAAGCGAGCAAAAGCAATATTATAGTGAAATTCCTGCAAAAAGAAGAGCATACTCATTAAAACAATCATACATGTCATATGTGATTAATAATTATGTTGTTGGACAAATTAATACATATGATTCTATCTTGAAAAATACAGAATTGAAAGAAGAAACTTTTGATAATGTAGTATTAAAAAAGATAAATGAATATAAAGGACAATCAGAAGAAGAACTGTATTCTCAATTTGAAATCAATAAAAATTCTAAACAAGCAAATAGTAGTTTGATATCAAGAATGCTAGGTGTTAAGACTGATAATGTTGAAGAATTTGAAAAAGCTAATATAGGAATAAAGACAATAAGGATAGATAAAAAAGGTAATCCTAGAGAGAGTATGTCATTCCCAAAATTTAAAATTTTAGATTTTGTTCAAGAGACCTTTGATAGTTCAGAACTATATAATTATTTTTATGAAAAAAGATTTCTATTTGTTGTATTTAAAGAAAATATAGCAGGAGAATATGAACTAATAGGTTCTAAATTTTGGAATATGCCAATATCAGATTTAGAGGGTATTGGAAAGTGTGAGTGGGAAAAATATCAATCACAATTTATAAATGGGATAGAATTTGAAGTAAAAGATAATAGAATAAGTAATAACTTATTAAAGTCAAAAGAAACACAAATATTCCATCTAAGACCACATGCTCAAAGATCAGCATATGTAATAAATGGAATAAAATATGGTAATGGTACAGATAGTGATATGGATGAATTGCCAAATGGAGATAAGATGACAAAACAATGCTTTTGGTTAAATAAAAAGTATGTTTTAAAGAATATTCAGGATATAATTGAAGGAGAATAACATGAATTTAGATGTTGTAGAATTATTCGCTGGAGTTGGTGGATTCAGAGTTGGATTAAATCAAATAAGCGAATTTGATAAAAAAAGTGGAAAAGCTATAGAAAAAGGTGGATGGAATTTTGTTTGGGCGAATCAGTTTGAGCCTTCAACAAAAACACAACATGCTTTTGAATGCTACACAACAAGATTTGGAGAGGATGACTGCTCTAATGAAGATATTAATTTAGTTGATAAGAAAAAAATTCCAAATCATACTTTATTGGTTGGAGGATTTCCTTGCCAAGATTACTCAGTTGCACGTTCATTAAGTGGAGAAAAGGGAATAGCTGGGAAAAAAGGTGTACTCTTTTGGGATATTAGAGATGTATTAGTAGAAAAAAATACTCCGTTTGTACTTCTTGAGAATGTTGATAGATTATTAAAATCTCCAGCATCTCAAAGAGGGCGTGATTTCGCAATTATGTTAAAGACGTTTGATGAATTAGGATATTATGTGCAATGGAGAGTAATAAATGCTGGTGATTATGGAATGCCACAGAAACGTAGGAGAGTATTTATTTTTGCTTCTAAAAAAAATACAAAGTATTCTAAGAGTATAAAAAATGAACAAAACCTAGAAAACAGTATTTTTGAGAAGGTTTTTCCAACGGAAAGTGATTTAGATATTCTATTCAATACAGATATTAATATTTATTCTGATACATTAGACGTAACAGAAAATTATAAAGATGGAAAGTTTTTAGATACTGGAATGATGATAGATGGGAAGATTATTCATAGAGATGTTACACCAAGAAAATCTGAAGTTTATTCGCTAGAGAAGTTATTAAAAAATGCAGAGAAATATAATGATGAAGACTTAAGTAAATATTTTGCAGAAGAAGATAAGTTAGATAAATGGAAATATCTAAAGGGATCTAAAAGGATAGAGCGCGAATCAAAAACAGGACATAAATATATCTATAGTGAAGGGGCGATGAGTTTTCCTGAAAATATAAAGGAACCTGCAAGAACAATGTTAACTAGTGAGGGAACTATCAATCGATCATCACATATAATATTTGATGAGATTAATAAAAAATATCGAATTTTAACGGAAGTAGAGTGTGAAATGATACAAATGTTCCCGCCTAATTGGACTAACACAATGCCTACGCGTAGAAGATATTTTATGATGGGAAATGCACTAGTAACTGGAATAATTTCAAAATTAGAACCAGTATTAAAGAATATTATTGAAAATGAATAAGGAGGAACCATGTCAGATTTAGAAAAATTATTTTTTAAGATAGATAAACAGGTAGAAGAGAACAAAGGTGAAGGGTTATATTTTGACTCTTTAGTGAATTACTTAACTTTAGAGAATGATGAAGATTATTTTGATATTGTAGACAATTTCTCTAAAGAGGATATTAAAAAAGCTTATCAGTTTTTACTATTAAAAGCTCTTAAAGAGTTAAATAATCCTAGTTATGACATTACACCAGAAGTTATAACTATGTATGTGTCTCATATTTTAGAGTGTTTATACAATAACGAGAAGATTTCTGTAGCTGATTTTGCTAGTGGAAGTGGAAACTTCTTAATTAATTTATCAGCCTTATCAAAAGGAGACTATGAGTTAACTTCTGTTGATGTTGATAATAACTACGCTAGATTACAACAAAATATTTTCAATTTATTAGAAACTAATGTTGAAATTATTAATCAAGATGCTCTTAAACCTTTAAATATTAAGAAGCAAGATGTTATCATTAGTGATGTGCCTTTTGGCTATTATGCTGATGAGGATAACAGCCTAAACTATAAACTTTGCAGTGCAGAAGGATATAGCTTAAATGCTTTATTATTTATCGAGCAAGCGGCTAATTACTTAAATGATAATGGTGTAGGGGTATTAGTAGTACCTAAGAAAGTTCTTGAGCTTGAAGACAATTTCAAGAAATTCTTAGAAGAAGATATTAATCTAAATGCGGTAATTACATTACCAGATGAGATGTTTAAAAATGCTTCTCAACAAAAAGCTATTATTTTAATAACTAAAAAAGAACAAACTAAATTACCGAATCAAGTATTCTTAGCTCAAGTACCTAGTCATAAAAATAAAGAAGGTTATGCTAATTTTATTGAAGAATTGCGAATCACATTACTAAAATCAGATTCAACAGACGTCTTAGAGGCTCCACTTCTATCTGTATATTGCGGCTGTCCATCAACTACCGTTTGAGTCTTGTAGTCTGCATTGTTTTGTAGATTAACATTTCTAAAGGTTACACGTCCATTATTATCTGCTGTTTCCTCTAGTATTTTCACACCATTTTGGTAAAGAGCAACTTTCTTACCTGGGGCTGCTTTTTCAACCTGAATATCTTGATGATCTTTACCTTCTACAAATTTACTCGTAATTTTTGGCGCGTAAGGTTTAACGATAAACTGAGTATCTACATCTTCTGTTGTATTATCTGGGAAGGTTACATGTATCTTATTGTTAAAGACCCCTGGAGTGCGTCCAACATTCTTCTTCTCAATTGTTTGACCGTTAGAATCTCTCCACTCTATTCGTGAGTTTTTAGGTAACTTATCACCAGTCCAATCATTAGTTCCTTTTCTTACTAAATATTGGTTCGGATCCGTAAAGGCTTGGCTTGCATCGTTATTTGAATACCACCATTTCAAACCTGCAGCATTATAGTCATTGGTAATATACGGTTCTTCCACTTGTTTAACAAA